>Ga0209189_1000002_pt1 | contig 260114 bp, 261 predicted proteins | sample C_130820_EF_Meta_FD_187308 | JGI IMG/M metagenome (GOLD analysis project Ga0209189, IMG submission 187308) | Freshwater microbial communities from Lake Croche, Canada to study carbon cycling - C_130820_EF_MetaG (SPAdes) (version 3) | ecosystem: Environmental > Aquatic > Freshwater > Lake... | reverse complement strand
CTTCTGCACCCTGGGCTCCAGTGTACCCTGTACCACCTCCATCTGCACCCTGGGCTCCAGTGTACCCTGTACCACCTCCATCTGCACCCTGTGCACCCTGGGCTCCAGTGTACCCTGTACCACCTCCATCTGCACCCTGAGCTCCCTGAGCACCAGTCTCGCCAGTACCGCCCCCATCCGCCCCCTGGGCACCCTGGGCACCAGTCTCGCCTTGGGGTCCTAGATCGCTAGTATTAATTGTGCCAGCCATACTTGAATGATACTGACAAGCATAGTATAAAGTAGGTGCATTATATGGCACCGCAAATCTTATACTACCAACCGAAGCTCCGTTGTTTGTTACACCTGTGTTATAAATGTTTGCAGAACTGTAACCACCAGGAACTGTTTGGATCCAAAACGGGTGTCCGCCGGCGTTTACATTAAATATGTACGTGAATCCACGCAATAATGCTACTGTTGGATTATTTGCACCATCAATAACGTATCCAGCGAACCCGCTGTTTGTTACAGAATATGTTCTTGCACCCATATCACCTTGTGCACCCTGGGCACCCTGTGACCCTGCACCCTGGGCTCCCTGGGAACCCTGTGTACCAGTATAACCAGTACCGCCACCAGCAGCTCCCTGGGCTCCCTGGGAACCCTGGGCACCCTGTGTACCTGCGGCCTGACTACCTGCAGCACCCTGGGCACCCTGTGCACCTTGTGGACCATTAGGTTCACCCTGTGCTCCCTGGGCACCAGTATATCCTGTGCCACCCCCACCTCCGCCAGTAGCAAGAATCATTATAGGAGCCCATGGACTTGTTAGTTTAATAAGAATATCTCGTATAATATTGTTAGAATAATCACATACAAAAATATTACTAGAAACTGCTGCTAATCCATAGGGTAGATTAAATCGGGCACTTAATCCTAAGCCATTTTGATTTCCTTGAATGCTTCCCGCAAGTGTAGTAACATTTCCATTAGTATCAATCCTACGAATACAATTATTCTGAGAGTCGCCAAGATACATCACATCAGCAGAATCAAATGTAATACCCCATAAACCGTTAAAGGATGCGTTTAACGCTGGTCCATCTCTTTGGCCTGAACTACCATTTCCAGCAAACGTTGTAACATTCGACGTAAGAGGATCTATTCTACGGATACGTTTATTTAAGAGTTCTGTCACATATAGTATTCCATCAGATTTAAAAGCAAGTTTAGTAGGAAAATAAAATTGTGCATTACTTCCAGTACCATCGGCAAAACCCAACGTACTACCAACAAAAGTTGTAACAGTTGCCGTTGATAGTTCAATCTTACGAATATCATTATTCTGCTGCTCAGATACATATAAGTATGTACCAGACGGATCAATAATAACATCATTTGGGTAAAAGAATAAGGCATTTGTTCCTATGCCATTACCGAATCCTGGGGTAGTACTTCCTGCAAAGGTTGTTACATTAAAGGAAGTATCTATCTTACGAATACAATGGTTATAAGTATCTGCAACATAAATATTACCAGAAGAATCAATATCTAATCCGCAGGGTGTGTTAAATTTTGCCGAGATACCTTGTGCATCTTGATATCCTACTGGAAAACTTCCTGCTAATGTTGTTACATTGCTAGATGTATCTATTTTTTTAATTAAACCATCATAGCCAGTACAAATATATAGATTTCCCGAAGAGTCTGCTCTAATACCAACAGGAGAACTAAACCCACTCGCACGCGTGGTAACTACTGCATAACTTGCAGCATTTGAATCAACTATATCATATTTACTAAGTTGACCTGATGTAAGATTTAAAAATAAATCACCCGGCGAACCTGCATGATTTCCTGGCCCAGTATACCCTGAATAGATTTGAGTACCTATAAAACCTTGAGATCCTTTTTCACCTGTGCTGCCCTGAGCCCCTGTCTCCCCCTGAGCCCCTGTCTCCCCCTGAGCCCCTGTCTCGCCCTGAGCCCCTGTCTCGCCCTGAGAGCCTGTATTGCCCTGAGAGCCTGTATTGCCCTGAGAGCCTGTATTGCCCTGAGAGCCTGTATTGCCCTGAGAGCCTGTATTGCCCTGAGAGCCTGTATTACCCTGAGAGCCTGTATTGCCCTGAAGACCCTGCAAACCTTTTTCATTTAAACCAATATAAGGCAAAACCCTTCGAGAGGCTACCGCAAAGCATGCAGTTAATAATAAATTTCCAGAAGCAAGTGGCGACCATGTAATACCGTCATAGGAATAAGCCATTCCAGATGTTCCATATCCACCAGCAATCCAAAGCGAACCATTCCATGTAACGCTTAATACCTCTACGCTAAACGGTGAGCTACCTGTTGATGGTGTCCATGCCATTCCATCATATGAATATGCTAAAAAGTTTGTTCCGTATCCCCCAGCAACCCACAGCGAACCGTTCCATGCAACACCATAGCATATGGTTGTAAGAACAGAATTTCCAGAAGTCGACGCGGTCCAATTTATACCATCGGTACTGTATGCTATCTGGCAGCTTCCAGTACCACCAGCAACCCAGAGTCTTCCATTCCATCCTACAGAGAAACATGCGTTAAAGGGGGATGTAGTTAAGCTCCAGGTTATACCATCGTACGAGTAACATAGCGAATTTCCTGCCGAATAGCTAGCTCCACCAGCAACCCAGAGAGAACCATTCCATGCAATAGAATTACAGAATTGTGTAAGTATTAGATTACCTGATGTAGAAGCCGTCCAGTTAATACCGTCTGTACTGTAAGCGAGTGTGTCTACTCCACTACCTCCAGCTACCCACATTGACCCATTCCATGCAAGTGTTCTGCAGTCAGTGACGAAAACAGAATTAGCTACTGTCCAATTAATTCCATCAGGACTATAGGCTAAGGTATTGGGACCGCTACCACCTGCAAGCCATTGTACACCATTCCATGCGACAGCAATTCCCGTTGTAAATAGTGCAGATCCAGAAGTCGACGCAAACCATTTTAGTCCATCATAGGAATATAGTATTGAACTTACTCCAGACCCTCCTGCTACTGTAAAATTATCAGTAATGGCTGTACCTACACTAGATCCTATACCGAAGGTCCCCTCATACCGCCAAAAGGTAATTGTAGGAAGTTCACTCGGTTCAGAAAATCCCGTAACATGAAAAAAGGTAAGGATGCCTATATCAGTATCTAATAGCCACGGATGCACCGCATCCGAACTTTGTATAACAACACCTGTAGAAGAATATACTGTATATTGATAGGACCCAGCCGGATCAAAAATACCAGGGATAATCTGCGAAAGGGTGTTGGTTGTCGACTGTAAGGCGGGATTTGTTCCAGAGTAATGATACGAAAACCCAGGTTTAATCGATGCAAGTGTTAAATTGGTGTACTGTACAATGTGAGGATATGCTGTACTTACATATCTCTGTCCTCCTCCAGAATACCCCATATCCTGAACAAGGTCAGTGGGGGCAGTCGCCGGTACTTCTTGTGCAAAAATCTGCAGACCAGGAAAGATTTTAGGTCGTGCACTAACTGGGACTTCTTGGTCTACAGTAAGACCGGGGTAGGCGTCTCCTACACCTGAATACTTCTTTAACAACAACTCCACCTTCTCAGGGTCGTTGGCCATTCTACATGTATTCCGTATAAATATAAACATACTAGGGCATTGCCCTAGGATGTGTATATGTTTAGCACCATCCATTAACTGAGTGTCGCGCTCACCGTGCTAAAGGTGAATGTTTCAGCCATAGGCAATCCAATACGGCAGTACAGGCGTATCTCCATCCCTGAACTAATGTTCAGAGGCTGAATCTTAACACTGAAGATTGTATTATAGCCATTTACTGTTACTAAGTTGAGCCCCCAGTTCGGTGTAGAAGTGTACGCCGCAGGGAGGAAGTAATTTCCAGAGGTCAGCTGAGTTCCTGATGTTGAGTTTCCATTTATCCATGCCGAAGAAAGCTTAGATGCATTGGTTGGTGAAGAACTCGTTGTATCTTCAACCCTGTAATAGAGCTGGATTGGCGTAGAACCAGCATATGCCAGATTATTTGTTCGAGTTATAGATGTAGTATTAACGGTGAAGGAGAGGGTTCCATAGACGCTTGGATATGCAGGAGTTATTCTCCAGGCGAAGGTTGCATATCTATATCCTGATGAAGCGATATAGGAATAATCAGCTGAGTTTGTATCTGTAGCATCGTATAAGGATGCCATGTAATTCAAGTAGGCGTAGGACTGGCCAGATGGAGTAGTAAAGGTTCCATTAGCAACCTGGACTTCTTCTAAGCTGCTTATATCGGCTGTATTATCGTATGCTGTATTCGCATATGGAGTTCCAGAGGCAGTGTAGGGAGGAACATTCGCTGCCCCAGCTACACCAGAAGATACCCTGAATCCTATCTTAGCTACACCTGCAGTTAGAGAGGGAAGCGTCTGCGGCAGAGTAGAATATACCAAGGCGACTGAAGGCCCATCGATGATAGTGGTTAATGCAGTAGCATCAACAGAAGCAGAAGCTCCATATACATTATTTGCTATTCCAGATAGTGTTATAGTGTTTGTGTAGACTGAAGATAAGGAAGAAGATGTTATGCTTGTATTACTGCATGTTATAGAACTTGCAAAGGCACCCGAGCTGAGACCTGCTACAATGTTCGTTAGATCAGTCTCAGAGAATGGAGTTATCGCCACGGGACCAGGTGTATAGGTGAGAAGAGGAGAACTATAGTAATAATTCCCCATATTGCTCAAGACAGTTGTTACGGTATAGACCGGTGTTCCAGCCACGACTCGTACACCAGAGACCCAAGATGAATAATTACTGTTAAAGGTGATGCCAATACTTGTAATCGTAGGAGGTGTTGATATGGCAGTGTCGCATTGAAAGGTGAAGGTAGATGAAGAATTTGACGCTGATACTGATAGAATGTAATAGTAAGGAGAGGCAGTAAAAGTGGATGAACCAATAGTCAAGGTGTTAGAGGAATTTAGATAGAACCCAGTGCTTGGTGTTATTCCTGTGTAATGGTCGTACACTGAGAGTGGTGTTAGGGTAAGATTTGCAGTTGTCTGGGCGGAAGGCGTTGTTGCAGGAAATCCGTCGAAGGCGACCGTTGGCCCAGTGGTTATTCCATTGTTCGAGAGGCTCACAGACAAGCTCATGATATTTGTTGCCGATGAGCCACGGTTTGCTACTCTATGGATTGGTGCTATGAAGGGGCTCGATGTCCAGTTGGTTGTCGAGTTCACTAGACCTGTTACAGTGGAACCGGTTCCGATGTGTTTGATTGTCCCATGTGAGTAGTATCGTGCAGGAAAGGAAAGAGATCCTAAGGCTGATGGAGAGAGATTGCTTGTTGTGGCAGTTGTTGTTGTAGCTGCACTTGTTCCATTTCCAGAGTTGGTGGCTGTCACAGAGAAGGAATATGTTGAATCGGGGTACAGAGATGTTGCACTGTAAGATAGGCCTGCAGCCGTTGCTGTATGTACAGAATCCGCAATAGGACCACCGTAGCGAAGTGTAGAACCAGAGGAATAATAGGATACAGTGTAATTTGCGATTGTAAGCATGGATACTGGGTCAGTAATATCATTGGAGAGGGGGGCAGAATAAGATACTATTGCAGAAGAAGAGGTCAAAGAGCCAATTGAAAGAGAACGGGGTGCACTAGGAGGGCCTGCTGATACAAAGAGCACAAGCTGTACCGTCGAAGGATTTGAGCTTGGATTTCCATTCTTGTACCATGCTGTAAAGGTATTGTTGCTCGATGCAATAATATTTGTCATGCCAGTGTTATGATATACATACGCGGAACGTGGAGTATCTTCACCAGGGAAGATAAGCGATTGAATACCGTTAGAGCCAGCTTGTTTTGATAAGACGACACCTGTGATGAATGAAGAACCATCGTGATAATCAACAAACGATGTAGATGAATTGGAGAATAGTACTGTTGTTGTTAGAGAAGGACCGCTTACCTCATAAGAGAGTGTAGATGTGATTGAGTTAATAACAGGAACCCAAGAGCTGAGTAGGCCTATGGGGATCTGAGAAGGGTATGACCATGGGATGTAGATATTTGTAGTCGTCGAGTATAAGGAGCCGAAGGAAATTGCTGGAGGAGGATCGATAACATTTCTCTGAAACCAGGAATCAGTATAGATAACATTCGATAATCCTGGAAGCCCTTGGGCTCCCTGTGCTCCTGTGTTTGTAGAAAACCCTGGAAGACCCTGGGCACCTGTCTCACCTTGTGCACCTGTTACTCCTTGTGCTCCCTGGGCTCCTGTATTTGCGGCTTGACCTTCAAGGCCCTGTGGACCCGTGAATCCTTGGGCTCCCGTTGGCCCTTGAGATCCCTGTGCACCTGTGTTTGCTGCAGTTCCTGCAAATCCTTGTGCACCTGTGAAGCCTTGTGAGCCAGTTGAGCCCTGGGAACCCTGGGCACCAGTTGATGCGGCAGCTCCATGAAAACCCTGGGATCCTTGAGACCCTTGTGAGCCCGTGAAACCTCGTGCACCTTGGGCACCTGTAGATGCGGCTAGACCTTGAAGACCCTGTGCCCCCTTTGCACCGGTTGTTCCCTGTACTCCTTGAGCACCCTGTGCACCAGTGGATGCTGCTAGACCTTGGAGACCCTGGGCTCCTTTCGAGCCCGTTGTTCCCTGTACTCCTTGAGCACCCTGTGCACCAGTGGATGCTGCTAGACCTTGGAGACCCTGGACTCCTTGAGAGCCAGTGAATCCTTGAGCTCCTTGAGCACCAGTTGCTGCTGCCTTACCGTCTACACCCTGTGCACCTGTTTCACCTTGAGAGCCAGTGAATCCTTGTGCTCCTTGGGCGCCAGTTGCTGCTGCCTTACCGTCTACACCCTGTGCTCCTGTTTCACCTTGGGACCCAGTATCTCCCTTGAGACCCTGTGCTCCAGTTGATGCAGCATAACCATCCACTCCTTGGGGGCCCTGTGAACCAGTATCTCCCTGTGAACCAGTATCGCCCTGTAGACCTGTCCAGCCAGTTGGACCAGTTGTCACAGAGGTGATATCGAATTGATTAACAATTGTAGTTGCTCCTGTTGGCCCAGAAGCAGAAGGAGGTGCTGATACTGTGATCTGTACATTATTTGTTTCTGGATTGATAGATAAGGTTGTATTTGTAATAGATGCACCTTGTGGACCTGCGACTTGGCCGCCCACGAAAATTAAACTTGCTGTAGAAATATGAGCATCTTTAAAGGGGAACTCAAGGGAACCGAGTGTAACATTTGAATGGGAAGGATAAATAGAATGATTTAATTGATAATATGGACCAGATGGTCCATTTACAAGTGGCAATGGCTCATATAATGTTGGCCCCGTTGTTCCCGTAGAATTTATCGAAGTAATCAATAGGTTATTCGTTTGAGGATTTACTGATATCGTTGTTGTTGATGGCCCTGAAGGACCAGAAGATCCAACGAACACCAAACTATTTAACGACAGGCTCAAATCCTTAAAAGGATGATCAATTGTTCCTAAGGTAAGATTCCCTTTTGTTGGAACTAATGAATAGTCTACTGCATAATACGGACCAGTTGGTCCCACTATGATAGGAAGAAATCCTGTGGGACCCTGGGTACCTGTAGGACCTGTGGGACCTGTGGGACCTGTAGGACCCGTTCTTCCTGTAGGACCTGTTGTTCCTGTGGAACCCGTTGAGCCTGTGTTTGCTGCTTTTCCATCAACACCTTGGGGACCTGTTGGTCCAGTGTAGCCTGTACGCCCTGTTGCACCTGTTAGAGATGCGAATGCAGGTGTTCCTTGTGGACCCTGTGTACCTGTGGGGCCCGTGTATCCTGTATATCCTGTTGCACCTGTTAGAGATGCGAATGCAGGTGTTCCTTGTGGACCCTGTGTACCTGTGGGGCCCGTGTATCCTGTATATCCTGTCGCACCTGTGTTTGCTGCTTTTCCATCAACACCTTGTACACCCTGTATACCTGTAGGGCCCTGAATTCCTGTTGCACCTGTATTTGCTGCTCTACCGTCAACTCCACGCGGACCTATAGCACCTATGTATCCCTGAGACCCTTGGGCACCTGTTGCACCTGTATTTGCTGCCCTTCCATCAATACCCTGAGCACCTGTGGGGCCCCTAATACCTGTAGAACCCGTTGCACCTGTGTTTGATGCTTGGCCACCAATACCCTGGGCACCCACGGGCCCTGTGTACCCTGTATATCCTGTTGCACCTGTGTTTGCTGCCTGACCACCAACACCTTGTACACCCTGTACACCTGTAGGGCCCTGAATTCCTGTTGCACCTGTATTTACTGCTGTTCCTGCAACTCCTTGCACACCCGTAGGACCTGCCGGCCCTCTTACATTCGACAGTTGTGTAACAGTAATACGAGTATTTTCTATATTGGGCAGAACGGTTATTGTTTTTCCCGCAAAAGAATGCTTATACTGTAATTGTACGGAGCGTTGGGGCAGTAAGACAACCGTAGTAGAAAAAGAAGAACCCTGAAAATTAATTGCAGACGATTTAAGTACATCCATGCCATTGTCCAGTGCAATATAGATTTCGGGCTGTGTAACATTTAAATCCATTGTACTGTTATTAGTGACAACCTGGCCTGACACTAGGATAACAATAGTTTTTGTTAATGAACTATTTATGAATTGACCTGCAACAATGTCATATACCACATCTCCAATAATAGAATTTGCATCAAGTGCATCAAAGTATATAGGAGTAAGCGTAAATGCAACAGCAGGTGTACTATTACTAGTAGAAAGATACCAGGTCTGAGTAGGTAACGGTAGAATAGGTAAGGCTGGACCCGTTGGACCAAGGCTTCCCGTTGGACCGAGAAAGCCCGTCTGCCCCCTTACATTCGAAAGCTGGGTAAAGGTTACGCGAGTAGAGGAAGGACCCGCAAGAATACTAATACTATTGTTTGGTGCAGCAAAGTAGTGTTCAAAGTATACTTGTATGTAAGTTAAAGGGGGAATGATAACAGTCGAGGTAAAGGTAGACCCGTGGAAGTTTACCGCAGAGGATGTCATTATAGGATTAGCAAAATCCCCATTCTGAACAATAAAAATTTCACATTGTTTGTAGTTCAAATCTAATACACGATTATCCGTAACAACTTGACCAGAAACTAAGACAACAATTGACTTTTGACTAATATTCATTAAACTTCCATATGGATGTAGACCTCCACCAGGGGTGTACATCATATCATCAGAACTTAAATTATTTGCATCTGCTACGTTAAAGTGGATAAGGGCTGGAATTGACTGTAATGCTTCAATGGGACGATCTAACCACCAGGTCTGTGAAGGTAAAGGTGTAGCATCCATCGCAGGACCCGTGGGTCCAGGCATACCTGTTGCTCCTAGACCCGTTGGCCCTCTTACATTTGATAACTGAGTAAAAGTAGCACGTGTATTGGTTAGACCAGACAAGACATTTATTATTTTTCCTGCAAATGAATGCTGGTACTGAAGTTGAAGGGTTGACCCTGGAAGTAATACAACTGTTGTAGAAAAGGAAGACCCTTGAAAATTAATTGCCGATGACTTGAGAACATCAATACCATCTAAGAGGAGGTAAATTTCTGGTTGTGTAACATTTAAATCCATATAAATATTATCTGTAACTACTTGACCTGACACTAATACAACTACATTATCTTGACTGACATTTTGCAGAAGTCCTCCAGAATAGGACAAATCATTGCTAGGGACAGAATGTGCATCTTGAATATCAAAAGGAATTGAGATAAGAGTTAATGCATCAACAGGAATATCAGTACCCGCCGAGCGATACCAGGTCTGAGTGGGTAAGGGCACAATAGGTACAGCTAAACCAGTAGGACCTTGTAAACCTGTTGGACCTATATTTCCAATCTGCCCTCTCACTGCCGATAGCTGAGTAAAGGTTACACGAGTAAATGAGGAACCTGCAAGAATATTAATAATGTTAACAGGAGAAGGAAAGAAGTGTTCAAAGTATACTTGTATATAAGATAAGGCTGGTATAAGTACTGTGGCGGTAAACGTAGACCCCTGGAAATTAACTACAGACGATGTCATAATTGGATCAGCTATATCACCATCCTGTACAATAAAGATTTCACATTGTTTGTAGTTCAAATCTATGACTCGATTGTCTGTAACAACTTGACCAGAGACTAAGACAACAACTGTATCTGTTGTAGTATTTGTTAACCTTCCATTTGATGAAGTATAGACTACTTCTTCAGAATCAAGATTATCTGCATCTGGATGACTAAATTTAATAACAACAGGAGTTGATGTCGATGCTGCTATAGGGGTATCTAGCCACCACGTTTGTGCAGGAAGAGGAATCGCGGGGAGGGAAGCACCCGTTGGTCCGAGTAAACCTGTTGGACCAACTGAACCCGTTGCACCTCCACCAGAAGAACCTTGAATAGAGACATAAAAGAATTCGTTTGCAGTGGGAGTATAAGGAAGATTTGTTAAAGGGGTTACGCTATAGGTAAAGGAAAAGGGAGTTGAAGAAATAGCATGTATTTGATAAAAATAAGATTGCGGGTGTGATGCTGAAGATAGTGCAAGAATACAACCAACAGAATATGCTTGCAGAAATTCACTTTGCAATGTACCTGCATAATCTTCTGTCGACAAACGTATTGTTGTAGAATAATTTAAGTCTGATATTTCTGTGTTAAAGAGGCCTGATGTTGGTTCACGAGTAACAGTAGAGTATTTGTAAGTCAATGTAGTAAGCCCCCCACCACCGCCTCCACCTGGTGCACCTTGTGGACCTGTTGGACCAAGTGAACCTGCTTTTCCTGTTGCACCAGTATTTGATGCTTGACCGCCAAGACCTTGTGGACCAGTTGGACCCCTCACGTTAGATAGCTGCGTAAAGGTTATGCGGGTATTTGTTAGACCTGGTAGAATGGTTATTGTCTTTCGTGCAAAAGAATGTTGATACTTTAGCTGAATAGTATCATTAGGTGTTAATACAACGGTTGTAGAAAAGGAAGATCCCTGAAAATTAATTGCCGAAGAACTCAATACATCAACCGATCCATTTAATACAAGGTAAATTTCGGGCTGTGTGACATTTAAATCCATCGTAGTATTATCTGTGACCACTTGTCCAGAAACCAATACAACGACTGTATTTCTACTGATATTTTGTAGAATACCCGTTGTAGAATCAAAACTCAAATCAAGAGTAGATACAGAATTTATATCTTTTTTGTTAAATGTAATAGGTGTAATGACCGATGCATCTGCTGTAATGGGTGGTGTGGTCAAGTCGAGATACCATGTTTGCGTAGGTAAGGGTACAATAGGTACCCCCAGCCCAGTGGGACCTGTAAATCCCTGAGAGCCTTGTACTCCTACACCAGGAGGACCCTGTGGTCCCTGCGATCCACCTCCACCCCCACTACCTCCACCCGCTGGGCCTGCTGGGCCTGCTGGGCCTGCTGGGCCTGCTGGGCCTGCTACACCTTGAGCACCAGTGTATCCTCCGCCAGAACCAGAACCAGAGCCAGAACCATGAATAGAAATATTTAATACTTCATTGATGGATGGCGTATAGGATAATTGTGTCAATGCTGTAACAGTATATGTAATATAAAAGTTTGAAGGAGAAATAGATTGTATTTGGTAAAAGAAGGGTTGGGGACTTACAGAGGAAGAAATAGTGATTATACAGCCAACTGTATATACTTGTAAATATGCATTTTGATTTGTACCTGCTAAATCTGTTGTAGATACGCGTATTATAGTTGAAGAATTTAATTCAGATATATCTGTATAGATAAATCCAACACGAGAATTGTGAATATCTGATGTATATTTATAACTGAGAGTGTTCAATCCTGCACCGGGCGAACCCTGTGCTCCTGTGGAACCCTGTGCTCCTGTGGAACCCTGTGCTCCTGTGTTTCCTGTTGAGCCTTGAGCACCCGCTTGGCCGGGTGTACCCTGTGAACCACCAGAACCTTGTTGCCCTACCCCTGAAACTCCATTACCATTATTTAATTGAGTTGAAAATATGGTTCGAAGCCTTCGCAACTCCAATAGTTCTGTGGGTAATAGGCCACTCAAGGACATCTACAGTAGTTTGCCTTTTAATTCATCTCATAAACCCTGCTGAATAATAGGCAAGCATGACCCATAAACACGATATAGTTCCTGTAAGAGTTCCGCTGCACCGTTGTTCCTTTTTGTAAGAAGAATATAGTTATATTCTATACACTTATGACGGAACTGGCGAAGAAAGGGGTAGTCCTTTTGACTATAGACAGCATTATAGATTCTAGTTCGAAGTAAACTATGAAAATGGATGGAATTATATTCATATACATCTTCAATAAAATCAAACAAACAATCTGCCCCATCCATATCGAGAGGATTCAAAATACACCGTTTCATGGCATATATAGATAAAACTTGACCATACTCATCAATAAAACGGTCATGATTAAATCGAACCGTTCGATAATGGGTAATAGCCGAAGAGAGAGGAAAGGTTCCATGAGCGAAGCCGTTCCATACCGATATAAGTTGTCCCAGAGAGAGAAAGAGATTTGTAAGAGGATTCTTCGGATGAAGGGGACAGGCAAACCTCCCTTGACCATGTAAAAGGGATTGTGTGATCGAGCTGTGTAATGTCTTCTCTTCGAAGGAATAAATGTGTCTACTCTTCCAATCGACAATATAAATAGGTTTCTTGATGGGTTCAAGGGTAACAATGTCATCCGTTGTACAGGAAACAAGTCTTTTGAACAGCCATCGAAGGACAAACTTTCGAAGAAACCAGCGAGCCGTTTGAATCTTAGCTAGTTCCTTCTTCACCTCGTGGGGAAAGGTCGGTCCACCAACTAAGATGTTCTTTTTCGCCTCTTGAACTGTGTGTTTGATTGATGCATGAGTTTGAAGAGTATTTGCAACCGTTACTCGGACAAGTATATCTTTTATCCGTGGAGCCGCGACTAGAAAAAGAGACTGTCTCCGCTCAAAAGAGAGTATCGGGGACATACTTCCCCTTCACTTCATTTTTTATCGAAGAGATATAACTCATCACCTTCAATCATTCCCTTGACGACACCTAGAGAATCTCTCGCAAGGCCATCCTTTCCCACAAAGTAATTAGTCCCCTCGATATCCTTAATTCTAGACACTTCCTCGTAGACCTTTGTATCGGAATCGTGAAGAGACATGTGCTGAGGGCAGCGGTTATGTCCAAGTAGGCACGGAGCACGACAGAGTTGGATGATAAGAGAGTTACTAGGCACGCTATAGCAACAAGAGGTCTCCTCAGGCATGTCAACGTCAAGAAGAGGAATTTTGATGTTCTTCCTTACCTTTGACCACAAGACCTTCGGATCTTCTCGGTTACGTGATGCTATATCTTCGACCAGCTTTTGTGCAGAGATCATAAGAGACGTCTCAAAGAGATTCCAACACTCGGCAACTACAGAATAGGACATGCGGACGAGCTGAGGAGATATACTTACGTTCAATTTTTAGATGCCTCCTCCGTCGGTATGGGGTCCGCCTCTATGGAAGGTTCTCCACGGAGTTGAGACAGTGGCAAAGGTGAGTTCTCTGCAAAAGGATTCCGATAGGGAAGGGTTATGGCTTCTTAGCCACCTAGAGTATATTATCCCCTGTAAGGAATGTATAGGACACTTAGTTCAGTTCAGAAAGAATAACCCTATTCTAAAATCGTATCCTACGATTGGAGAATGGGTATGTGCCCTCCATAATTCAGTAAATGAGAAGCTAGGAAAGGAGTCTATCCCCTGGTCGCTATGCACCACTTCAACGGTAAAAGAGGATTGGAGAGCCTACGTAGACTCTATAAAAGACTCAATTCAACTCGGCCTGGTCACCGGCGATAAATTACGTGAGTTCAACCGACATATGCTCTTATGGATCCAGTATACCTACTGACGGAGCGGTCCAGGGTCACTGCCAATACATACAATAGGATTATCGGCAGCAGACGGGCTTATAAACCCTTGGACCAGTCCAAGGATATCCGATGCAGGGATTCCACATGAGGTAGTAAGTACACTATAGAAAGAGAATCCTAAGAGGAAACAATATAGGATGGGAAAGAGAGACTCGTATATAGTATCTTCACATGGACTGAAGGAATAACGAAACCAGAGTAGGAGTCCTAAAGAAACAATGCTCAGTCCAAGAATCGACCCTGTAATTATCTTACGATTGTTTACCCGTATAGCAATCTGATCCTTACTCGATGCATCAATACTAGCATTATTGGTAGGTCTAACCGTAGGTGTCGGTAGTGCATAGAGTGTTGATGCATTTGCAATTAAGAAGCCGAAGAAGAAAAGGATGTGAATGAGCCAGCCACTTGGGCTGCGACGCTGGTCTCCATTCAGGCGTTCCTCGGGGGAGAGGTAGCACAACTCCACGGTTGCAGCCTGTTTCTTTTTTATCTTCCCATTCAGCCAGACGTAGGGATTTATAGTGTCAAAGAGGGGCATTGTGTCGCTGAATGATTCTTCAGAGATCATCGGGAGTACGAGCTTTGCCACATACATGAGCGGGAGTAAGAAGGCCGAAAGACTCGATAGGCTTGACCAATTCAGTAAGCACAGAAAGATGGCAACAGCGGGGACAAAGGAGAACGCGATGCCAGCGATATTCACCCCTGTTGCATTCCATATAGACCATTCATTATTAGCAAAGAAAGAGATTGAGGGAACAATGAAGAAGTGAGCAAGAGCTAAGCACAACATTCCAATGTTCATCGTGAGGATGCTCACGAAGAAGAAAAACCCGGAAAGTAAATGTGGAAGAACTAATAGTCCATCTTGCAGTGAATCTTTTATGGAAAAGAGTTTATCCAGGAGGACATCCATCTAATTCGTAGAAACACATATATAATCCATGCCGCTTCGTGAAACGAGGGGAGGAATAAAGAGCATATCAACACCAGCTTTTCCGAATAAGAGGAAGTTCTGGTAACATAGGGTGAAGCCTACAAGTAAGCCTGCAAGTACAGATAAGATAACCCCCATAGGAGTATCACAAGAGTTAAGAAGAATAAATATAGAGAATAAGATAATACACATGCATGCACTTCCAACACCTAGGTACGGACGGACACTGTAAGAGGATCCTCTCTCAGCACATTCTTGTGTAAAGAGTAACATGGATTGAATACAGTAGGCAGAAGCAAATGCTACGAAATAGAGTGCAGAGTTCGGAAAGGTAACAGATATACCATTGTCGAGTAAATACTTAAATTTAGTCGACTCAGAACCCTGATACCTACTCTTACATTTCTCAGACTTACCCAGGGACTTAGCCTGTTGAACGCTTTCAGCAGTCTCCATATACGATGCCACACCCTTCAGTGCATTTTGTATCAAGAGAGCCTCGCCGGAAGCCAGCGAAAAGAGGAATACAGGATAGTTGAGTGTAATAAATGATACAAATAAACTGCCCAGAGTAAAAATTGCAGGAGAGAACATCGACAACTCGGCAAATCTATCCTGGACTGGTTCAATGAAAAGTGTATATAGGACGGTAAAAGGGTTTTCAGAACCGGCGCCAGGCGGGGGGCTCGACATATCTTCTGTATGCAAAGAACCTAAAGGGTGCGGTATCTTCTTTTACAGGAAGATGGGTATACCCTCGTATTTTAGAAAAATTACAACAACATATTCACACATTGTACAGCGTATTCTCCCCTTCAAGGCGAACACCCTGTGCTTTGATTTTAATTGTCTTATTTACAGGTGCTTGCAGTCACCTACCCTTCGGCCATTTCCAGGATATACGGATCCTCATGATGCAGAGGTCTGGGAAGCAGATCTGTTAAAGGAGGTGACAGCGGCTGTAAAAGAGGTGTGGACATCAGCCGGTTCCCCGCCCAACGTGTATATTGCGGTTGACGGAGTTGTCCCCATGGCTAAGATACGTCAGCAGCGTGTCCGTCGATTCAAGTCGGCGTGGCTGTCACAGCAGGAATCCAAGGTCTCCTGGGACAAGAACGCGATCACTCCTGGCACGGCCTTTATGGATAAGCTAACGGTCGCTTTGCAGGGGGTCGTCAAGAAGCACGGGCCGAAGTGGACACTCAGTAGTGTACAGGAGCCGGGGGAGGGAGAGCACAAACTTCTTGCTTTCTTGCGTAGAACTCCAGCACTCTGTAAAAGCCCTGTCGTGGTCTACGGTCTCGACGCCGACCTTATTTTACTCAGTATGATTCTCTCGGAAGAAATGTCCCAGAATGTCTGGCTCATGAGAGAGAGGCAGGAGTTTGAGAGTGGGCCACGAACTGTTGCTGACTCCGCTGACGCCACGCAACAGTACTCTTTCTTGGACATAGCAGCCCTGAAGGAGAAGGTGCATGTTACATCGTGGCTGTCCTGTATAAACTACGTAACCCTGATGTCTCTCATGGGAAATGACTTCCTGCCTCACAGTATGACGCATAAACTGGGCGATGATGGGCACGCATGTATTATGAGAGAGCTTCTCTCCATGTCTGAATCTGATGCGTGGTTAGTTAGTGCGACCGGCTCACTCAATCTGGCTGTGTTAAAGGGTATTGCTGGGCGATGGGCAACGGAGGAGACCGAGAGGATGTACCGAATGATTGAGAAGAAGCAGAAACAGGCTCAGCGGGGAGTTCTTCCAGGGATGAGTGCAATTGAGGCTCTTCCTCTTACCTGGAATGTGGAGAAGGAAATGCTTGTCCTACAGGGGAGAAGGCTAAGAGATGACTGGCGTTCAGTGTACTGGGGATGGATGAATGAGAATGTCGATAAGGAGCATGTCTGCAGAGAATATGTTAAAGGGATTCAGTGGATTCTTGCCTATTATACGGGAAAGCCTGTAGATACTGAGTGGATGTTTCCGTATTGGATTCCTCCTCTGTGGGGAGATCTTGCTCGCTGCTCTTCTCTTCCTCTCGAGTCTCTACGGGCATCTGTGCCTCCCAGCCCCCAGGAACAACTGGCCATGGTCTTGCCCCTGCACAGCTGGGGACTGGTTCGTGATGCTCGACTCAAGACTCTTCCTATCCTCTGTCCTCAGGCGTGGCCCGTATCGTTTGGCTTCTTTTCCGCCGGGCGTAAATGGTTCTGGGAATGCGAGGCCCGTATCCCCTCACTTACTGCGGGAAGGATACGTGAACTTTTGAGTGAACCTAAGTAGTATGGGTAATACTCATGGTATTCCCGAGGCACACGTCAGAATATATAACAATACAATGGCGATTCAAGACCCTATTACGCGAGTACAGATGATACGCACTCTCATTCGCTCCCCCGAGCATATCGAATCGATGAAGCAGGCTGGTATCTATGGGAAACTTCTGCACTTCATACAACAGGTTGAAGCTGGGAGTGCGACTTCGCCTTCTCAGCAGGGACAGCAGAAACAACAGCAACAGCTGCAAGGGCAAAAAAAGACATCCACTATAGTCACCACAAGTGCCGGCCAGAACATCCAAACCAGTCAAAAGGGAAACGAGCGTGCCATGAATTACTTTTCCGCCTGCCTTCGCATCCTCCAGATCGAAGAAGAGGTTGCTGTCACCGTCGATGGGCTGAAGGCTGCCTACAAGAAGGCCGTTCTTCGTGCCCATCCAGACAAGGGAGGTTCCGAAAAGGAGTTCGAGGCAGTCACGCGGGCCTACGCCTATCTTGGAGAAATTCTTGAGCGTATCCACGGGGGGCGTGCAGCCGAGGGCAAGGTCGAGGCACCCACAGCCCTCGCCAGCAATCGTGCCACCCACGAAGAGAAATGGAAGATGGTCGAGCCCGTCCGTCTGAACCCAGCCAAACTCGATGTGAAATCCTTTAACGATATGTTCGAGAAGACAAAGATACCCGATCCCGATGAGACAGGGTACGGGGATTGGTTAAAGGGTGGTGATTCGGCTGCGACAGGTCCTAAGTTCGGGGGGAAATTCAATCGCGACGTCTTCAACAAGGCGTTTGAGGATGAGCAAAAGGGTCGTGGATCTGGACCAAAGCAGACAGGAGCAATCGTGGCCCAGGAGATGTCGATGGCCTCTCGCATGGGATATGGAGTCGAACTAGGTCGCACGGGACGGGATGATTACACCGTATCTCCGAATGAGAACGGGCTGAAGTTCACCGATCTGAAAAAGGCCTATACAGACTACTCCACCTTCAGCCAAGATATTGCAGGAGTCCGTGTGGATAATCGCACCGTCCAGCAATACCAGGCAGAACGAGAGGCAGCCCCCGTTGTCTTTAACGACACGGAACGAGAGCAACTCCAGGCAGCAGAGAGACAGATGGCCCAGGCCGAGGAACGTCGCAAGCTCCGTGTCGCCCAGGAAGCCGTTGAAGAGGGAAGTTACTTTGAACGGATGAAACGTCTTGTTATACGGAATTAGTTCCTCTAAGCATATCAGATAGACATGAAGACGGAGGTCGTTTTCATCGGCATAACTATGGTATTCCTTGGGTGTGTTATACTCTATGAATACGGAAGCCCGAAGGCCAATCACGGTCGCGTGGAAATCACCCCAGAGACTCTTACCATCGGTAAGACAAATCCTACCCTTTGGCTGTTCTACAACACATCCGATGTGAACTCTCGTCACTGGCTTGACTTTGGTGCAAGGTCATCCTATGCAATAAATATTCCTCTTCTCAACCTTCTTTACGAGCGTATCATCCTGATGAATGGAAAACAGTACAATGTTCGTGTGCTGAGTGGTCTTTCTGCGGTGGCAGAAGTCTTAGGTGGATGGGAACATCTTCCCTCGAGGCTGCAAAAGGAGAAGGCAAGGATCTATGTTGCCGAGGAGGACTGGATTCGTGCAGCAATTCTCGCCAAATTCGGTGGCCTGTGGCTCTCTCCCTCTGTAGTGGCCCTCCGTCCCTTTGGTAAGCTACCCAAAGATAGCGTAGTAACCTTTGGCCAGGACGCCGACTCCGGGTTCAATTGTATCTGGGTACCTACCGCTGGTAATCCCATATTTATCGAATGGGAGAAGCGTATCCGTCGTCGTCTCGAGCAGCAGACTGGGGGCTTTCAGATCCGTGGAGATTCGGCTAGCGATTGGCAGGAACTTTCTGATAGTGAGTATGCCAGTGGCCAGATCCTAGAGGTGAGGCCTCTGGAGGAACTGTCAAGGAACAAGAAGGGAACTAAGCTTGAGCTGGAACATATCTTTGCTACTGGTACCGAGGGACGTCTACCGTTTGAAGTACCTTGCAACGCAAAGTACATGGTAATTCCCTACCACGACCTCCTCGACAGGAGTGCCTGGGGCTGGGTTCTGAGGATGAGCGAGGAACAGATTCTCTCGTCTGACCTAGCCCTGAGCCATATCTTAGCTAAGAACTAAACCTCCTTAGTCGAATACGACTCCTTAGTCGAATACGACTTCCATATTCGGAGGCAGGGTACACTCAATATGGTACCAGAGTTCCTTGCCCCTACATGATTTTTCCACATACGTCAGATCATATCCATGTGCCTTGAGAAGATGCCGAAGGATGCGAAAGGCACTGACATACGTAAGGGCTTCATTTCCCGCAGCAGCCTTACAGGGAGTGTAATAGGGGACGATCTCAGGAAGGAGTTCTTCTGCTACTCCAAGGCTACACCCCTTCTTCGTAAACCAGGTTGTATCACCAAGTCCTCGCAATGAATATGCCATTAGATATCGTTCAACAAGATCTAATGGAGGAAGTTCCCTAAACACCGGTGGCATGGCCTTAGTTACTTAAGCACAACAGTCTTTACGCAGGATGCATAGATATAGTTAAAATAGTTAATCATTTGCTGTTCGGTCAGATCCTTTATACTATAACATCTTGCCTGAGGGAATCCCTGCTCATCCAGGAATGCACAGAGTCCCTTGAAGTCGCCCGAGTCGTCCATCAAAAAGAAATCATTCTTCGGATCCTTCGCCAGCTCCTTCAGCCGGTCAATCTCCATGACAAAGGTCAGCTTACCAAGGATGAGGTACTGTGTCTCATATCTCGGAAACAGGATATTTGCATAGGCCGGCGTATAGTTCTCACGCAGCCAGACACGCTCATTCTCGTGCATATACTTCTCGTCATCATATGCACCACGCTCCTTCATTATAGCATGAAATCCATGCTTCTCATAGAACTGGGGAGTGAGGAAGCGAGGTCCCAGGCGATTGATATCCCTGTTACGGATCAAGCTGAAATTACTGTTCCCCTGATTCATATACTGAATATATCCCATCATCGGAATCTTCAGCATCTTAGTCTTCAGGCATGTCTGTAAAAGGAGTTCCTGGTCGTCGTTGATTGGAAGGAACTCGGAATAATTTCCAAGAGAAAAGAGAACATCCCTTCTCCAGATTCTCGGGTGGTTGGGCATCGAGACCAGGTGACGCATAGTAATGTTGTTCACCTGGGGAGTTGCATATACATTTGTCCAGCGTCCCTTGTACTTCTCGCAATAATATGCCCCGTATCCTAGGGCCATGAAATCCCCATACCAGTAATTCTCTCCAGACTCGTAGATGTTGATGAAATCAGTGTAGACGAACCCCACGTCAGGGTGAGCCTTCCATGCAGCAGCAACTGTGCTATACAGCTCAGGTACGATCTCGTCATCGTGATCTAGCTCTAGCACGTACTTGCCTCTGCAGAGAGACGCTGCCTCATTCTTCACATTTCCAATATTCCCACTGTTCTCGCTCCTCCTATACAATCTTACTCTCGGATCCCCCTTGGTCAGTGCACGAAGATACTCAAAGTGAGTATCCTCTGGAGAATCATCGAGGATCACCCATTCCCAGTCAAAGAATGTCTGCTCCTTGAGAGAGGTATAAGGCCGCTTAATCTTGTCATAGGAATTGTAACAGGTGGTGAAGGCAGAGAAGACAGGGCGTGTAGATTCTCTTGGATTCAGAACATTGTGAATAAAGCAGTACTGGATCCCACGGTACACCTCACGAATGTCCTTAATTTCACTGTAATGAATCCATCTTGACCTCATCCTATCGCAAATCACCGCATTCACGTCGGCCCAATACTCAGATTCCTTATCTCCATAGGTGACAAGGATGGGATAGTTTGTACCATAGAGATGGGCTAGGAAATCCTTGTGGGAAATGATACGAAAGGAACACTCCTCTGAGGGGTCCTTCTTTAACAGAGCATCGATGTGTGCATACTTATCATATCGAAAGAAAAGTACGTTTGGGAAGGTTGCCATCTAGCCTTAGATGGCCACGGGCCTTTATGTTATGGTCATTCACCTTCCAGCCCTCCACAGGAATCTAGAATATCCACCGCGTCCATCCAATGTTCTCTCCCCTGTTGAATGGAGATCCAGCCGAACATCACAAACTGTAAAATGGAGTATCGGTTCTCAGGGTTGGTACTGGGGAAGATAGAAATAGATTTTTCAATCGCCAGTAATATATCATCTAGAACATAGCCATTCAAGTAGAGGGATGTTAGATTATCTCGTATAGCTGTGTACTGTTTAGTATAGAGGGCATTGATAAGTTTATTAATGAACATGGTGGACGATGGGATAAGTCCTCGTAACATGGTAAGTGCTTCTTCTTGCGTCTTACCCTCCTTGACATATGCAGTATATAGCTTAAGAATACATTTCATGTCGTGGAGAGACGTAAAATTACGGACACAGATGTCAAATACGGGACTTTCTGTAGTAACATCGGGGATTTGATAGAGTTCAACAAATCTTGGGAAGGCATCAATAGGACTTATAGGCTCCATCTCAATACTGCAACAACGGCTTCTTAGCGGCTCGATCATATGAGAGACACTGCGACTTGCAAAGAGGAAACGTGTAAGATGGGCAAAGGTTTCCATGGGACGTCTGAGAGCCTGTTGGCTGATCAGTGGGAGGGCATCGGCATCGTCGATGACGATGAAACGGAGAGAGTTCGGCTTTGCGTGACCCCTCTTACAGTAATCATTAATCTTGTCTCGGATGGTATGAATGCCCCTGTCCTTCTCTGAGCTCAGGTATAGTACTGACTCGACCTGGAAGGGTGCCTCTGTCTTGAACATGTGAATGCACTGTTCGAGGAAGGTGGTCTTTCCGCAGCCTGGGGGACCTGTAATAAAGAGGTGAGGAACATTAGAATAAGAATCTCGTATTGTTTGGAAAAGAGCATCTTGGCCAAACAAGGGGTGGCGGTCCATCTTACAGGTACTGATCTATGGTATTTATGCCTAGTCCGCAAAGACTTATGCAGCATTAATCACCATCCACTGAACAATAGATGTGTCAGTTCCGCTAGAGGAAGTAATAGTAAATGATGCTGTTCCAGGTGTAGTGCGAAGTATTCCTTGCGTCCCCCCTACGGTTTTGTACGTAACAAACACATAAGAACTTGGTGTGCATGCTCCAGTAGAAACAGTACTTGATCCACCAACGAGAGTTGTAGTTCCAACTGATTGAGAAGATAGAGCTAATTTACTTCCCGTTATGGTGCCAGACGTGCTAATCGGCTGAGTGGTCGACCATGCATTCTGGGGCTGAGAGCTAACCGAATACTGGGCAAGAAGTTGGCGAAGATTAGTTACATCAGACGCAGAGGACATTTCTATAACGGTCTAAACATTTTATGATTTACTCAACAAGTATGCCAGAATCGCTATATGATGTTCTAGGTGTTTCTCGTGATGCATCAGCTAGAGACATTAAGAAGGCATACTTTGAATTAGCAAAGGTTCAGCATCCTGACAAGGGAGGTAGTGAAGAGAAGTTCAAGAAGATTCAGGCAGCGTACGAGATTCTAAGCGACGATGACAAGAGAAGACATTATGAGATGACGGGGAGCACACAGGAGCAGCCTCCTAACCCCTTTTCTGGAATGGGTGGAATGCCTGGTATGCCTGGTATGCCTGGTATGGGTGGGATGCCTGGTATGCATTTCAATATGGGCGATATCTTCGGGAACATGTTCGGAGGTCAACGGCAGCAGCCTAGCAAGAGACCCAAGGGAGCAAATAAGGTGCATGAGCTTCCCCTGTCGCTATCCGACTTTTACAACGGAAAGAAGATGCGTATAGATCTGGATCGTGAGGTATTCTGTAGCCCCTGCAACGGAAAGGGATATCTTAGCATGAAGACGTGTAATGAGTGCAGGGGTGCAGGCATGAAGGTAACACTTATGCAGGTTGGCCCGGGGATGATGATGGAAAATCGCAGTCCTTGTGGGGCATGTCGGGGTGAGGGGACACTCAAGGCAAATCCTTGTGGTCCCTGCTCTAGCCGTGGTGTAGTCACAGGTCAGAAGGTTCTTACTGTGAATATTATACCGGGTAGTTCTCTTGGTGAGACTATTGTATTTCCGGAAGCGTGCTCTGATTCCCAGGAGGCAGATAAGCCTGGGGATCTGCATATTCGACTGACTGCTGCCGACGAGCAGCTTGATGTTCAGAGGGATGGGGCGAACCTTCGTGCATCATTTACCATTACGCTGACGGAGAGCTTAGTGGGCTGTGTAAAAAGGGTTCTGCGTCACCCTGGCTTCACAGAGGGTCTGGATGTGCCCATTCCTGCCGGTACGCAGAGGAAGGAAGAGGTGATTCTTTCGGGGAAGGGTATGCCTTTTGGGCCTTCTACGCCGGATAAGAAGGGGTTCGGGGATCTCATTGTGCTCATTGATGTGAAGGTAACGGATGCAGAGAGGGAGGCTTTGAAGAGCCACTCTATGGCTCTGCAAGGACTCTTTAGTCAAGGACGTGTGCCTTCAGATTCGACTGCTCCTGATTCTGCGGAAGGCTCTTAGATGGCCTTGAAGGAAGGCAGACCAGCCTTGGAATAGTCTTCCAGTAACATGCTTGCCTGGCCGACAGGGGCAAAGCCGCCACGCTGGTTCTTGCGACTGCGGCTACGGCTCTTGTTGTTCTTATGGCTCTTGTTATTCTTACGGCTGCTCTTGTTCTTACGGCTCTTGTTGTTCTTATTCTTACGACGACCACCCTTCATCGGGGCCGGTGCTCCGTGGTCACCACCAATGACCGTGTAGGGTACCTGTGGGCCAGTTGCGTGCGGGGGAGGGACACCTGCACCGGCATAGCTATCCAGGAGAGTGTAGGACTGGCCCACTGCAGCGGGAGACAGGCTACCACCACGCTGGCTACGCCTTCTGCGTCTAGAGCCACCGCTCTGGCCGTGGGCCTGTGCCTGGGAAAAGTGGGCATCGTACTTCTCCAGACCGGCCGCACCTCTCATGTTGCTTTCCAGTACACCACTGTACTCAATGGGGGCACCTACAAGAGCATCGCGAAAGCCACCGTGTTGATTGACGTGAACCCTCTGAAAGGTTGCCCCCTGTTCCAGGGAGGCATCCCCACCACGCTGTCTGCGTCTAGACTGCTGTCTGCGCTTGGACTGGCGTCTGCTTCTGCTTCTGCTTCTGCTCCCAGACTGCTTCTTGACCATTCTACCTTTCGCAACTATTTTATCCTGGCTGCGTAGAATGGAAGCCGAGTGGATGAAGCAGATTCCGAGCAGTACGATCTGCAACTTCTTTTACTTCTTCTTCGTGGTATACGCAATCATCTTTACCCTGTCGATTATTAGTGTTATAGGGACGGCCATGTCTGCAAAGGCGAATACGCCCTTACTCATGTCCCTGCTTGCTAATTCTATTCTGACATCGTTAATTGGAGGAACAATGATGTTATTTTATTATTTAATCTGCGACCGGGCTCTATTAACTAAGCAGTCTATTGCATCTACGGCATAGTCCTATTGCGTAAAGTATTTTACTTTATAGAATAGAGGATGGGTTGGTTTACGTCAAAGGGTCCATTACCAACACCTGGTCAACAGCCTAGCCAAGATACACTAGTAAAGGTTGCACCATTTACAACATATTTAGCAACCCTTCACAAAGGACTGGCTCCTACACTAGAAGGCAGCACCTACCGTACAACTGAACCCTATTCGCTGGGTAACAATTTACAACTAGCTGGTTCAAAACTAGATAGAAATATTTTAGGAACATATGAGGCTACACTTACATTCATGAGTTATTTATCAAGATTAATCTATGAAAATAAGCCTAGAAATATATTGAAAGCATTTGCACTACTTAATTTTTGCCCAATTACATTTAATACTGGTCTGAGTGCAATAACTGGGATGAGTTCGGCAAGATATCAGGATGCTAACTTGTATAGAATAGAGAAGACCCCCAAGGACAAGATTCCATCTGGTTATTTACTATACGGTCAACAACATGACATTCCAGTATCATTAACCGTGTTTGATTATACTAAACCAGAAAATCCGTCAATTATATTCAAGAATAAGAAAATTTTAGTTATTAGCTTTCGTGGCACTCTTTCAATAAGTACAGCTATAACAGACTTAAATATAGCACTAAAAAATCTCTTTGAATTATATGGCGTAGACCAGTTTAGAGAAGAATATGAAGAGGTTGAGCGCAGAAGAAAAGAATCAGTTACAGGGTTTATAACAAATCCATTTGGAGCTCATAGGGGATTTGTGGAGGGCCTCAAAGATATTTATACAGATATAGTAGCGAGACTAGAATTATTATTAAAATTTCATCCAGATGTGTCAAATATCTTTATTACTGGACAATCTCTAGGAGGTGCCTATTGCAGTCTAATGGGTCTTGGATTAGCACAGATTAGAAAAAATAAGCTAAAGGCGGGCGGGACTATGCCACCAATACATGTTATCTCGTTTGGTGCCCCCAAGGTATTTACTGATTATGCTAGAAATGTATTCAATGGATTATTACTAGAAGGCCATTTAACATTAGATCGTGTGACAAATCGTCCAAAAAATCTTGATCCGAGTCTTGTATTTACGGATGTTGTGCCATTAATACCAGGTCACCTAGACCACCCAGGATTTATGATATTAAAAACGGAAGGACTTATCAAAAGTACTCTACGCACTACAGGCCGTACAAAACATATTCGCAACGTTCGTTCTGAATTAACTGGAAATTCCGAAAGCTCAGGTTCTTGGACATCTACATTAGCTAGATCACTGCCAAGTGCATTAAAGCTAAGAAATTATAATCCTCTTCCCTATTACCAAGAATTTTTAACTAAGTTTTTGGATGGGCAAAGTGGAGCGATCAGCCCAAAAGAGTATAAATTTCTCATAACAACATTGCCTATGGGAACTGTGCGTTTTACACTGTCACGGCTAACAGAATATAAAATCTTATATCAAAAAATATTAGATATTACAGGTAAAGCTATTGGAATTACATCACAAGAAGTGCAACAGGGTGCTGAACAAACTGCTATTGCTGCCGAGGAAGTCGCTAAACAGGCGAGTGCAGAAGGAGCACCCGCTGCCTTAATTACAGCAGGACAGGCAGGAGAGGCAGAAGAGGGCGGAGAGGGCGAACAGAAAGGAGGAGGAGAAACGAACACTCAAAAATATAAAAGTCTAACCGTGCAAATGCAGCCAAATCATGTCGTATATTCTTGCTCAATGATTACAGTACCCTTAGTATTGGCAGGTGTTACATGTCATTTAGGATATATGGGTGTAGGGTATTTAGGAGTATGGCATAATGCTGGTTCCAAGGGAATTGTCCAAAAAAGCAGAGATTACGATAAAATAGCTACTCTCTATTGCACGAATAATGGACGATGGACATATGTACCTGACACAGATGAGATGTACTATAATACTGATGTTAAACATATACAAACAGCAGGAACAATAGCTTCACCGGGTCAGCCACTAACAACTATTGTAATATATCCAGAGGGTGCACGAGCAAAGAAGGGTCCTAGATCAAATGCTGGTACAGCAAAGGGTCCTAGACCAAATGCTGTAGCTAATCCTGTAAATGCTTCTGCTTCTGCTTCTGCTCCTCCCTTGGCAAAAGAGACTTCTCCAAATACAGGAAATCGTACTGGAGGAAATACAGGCAATGGTACTGGAGGAAATACAGGAAATCGTACTGGAGGAAATACAGGCAATGGTACTGGAGAAAATCCATCAAACCCTGTCATAGGGAATAATAAGGCAAAAGGTGTTTCTGCAGGCAAGGTTAGTGCAGATCCGGTTCCTGTGGGTCTTGGTCTTGGTGGGAAGCGTAAGACTAAGCGTAAGGCGGCACGGAAGTCGAGAAGCAGAACAAAGCGTGCGGAAAAATAAGCAAATATCATCCCATTCCTCCCGACAGAAATGTCTGCCCCTGCTCCTCCTGCCGCTGCACCCACCCTGCCTAACCCGTCGACCCTCCTGCAGGCGAGCAAGCTCGCCATGGCCGAGGACAAGCCCATCCACCTTGACTACTTCACCGACACCACCACGGGTAAGGCATACATGGGTGAGGACAGTGAGACCAAGGAGAAGATGCTCGTGAAGTCTTCCGAGGAGTTTACCAGCCAGATCAAGAAGGTGTACAAGGTGGCTGATGATTTCATCGTGATGACGGAGAACTCTATCTACATCGTGAGCGGTAAGATTCAGCGCAGGAGAATCCAGGCTGGGGCCCTCGCATCTGAGTAAGAACAGAAGGACAGAAGACATAAACACTCGCCATATGACGTCTAGAATGCAAGAAGCAGAAGAACCAGTCGATGTCCCTCTCACAGAAATGTCGGCAAACGATCTGAGGCAGTTAAAGGGGCTCTATGAACAGTCACGCACACACTACTTGACCATTCTCAAGGACACCTCCGCCCTCAAAGAGGGAGACATCCTCGCAGTAAAGATGTGTTTAGCCGAAGTAGAAAAGGAAATCAACGATATTAATATCATCATCGCAACTAAAAATTGATGTATCCTTAAGTGCCATCCCTAAGTCCGACCCCCATGAATCCTGCATCCCTTGTTATAAGCCCCCTCCGTATTTCCACGATGGTGGTTACGGGGCATCTCGGGACGAGCATATCCCTCCAGAAGCTCCTCGATTACTTCCACGAGAAGGCAATACCCTTGTCGTGGCCAGGCGAAGGCTTTCTCAAGGTGGAATACAAGCCCATCTTTACCGTCGCCAAGGATATCGTATCTAAGGCGAGAGCAAAGGCTGTAGAGAAACTGATTATAGGGACATGCTCGAGAGACGAGCTGACCAATCGGAAGAAGTCAAAGAACATCTTCTTCAATCAATCGACCCTAGTTGTCCGCAAGCAGTGCAGTACGGTCGACGGTGAGCCTGTGTACAAGGAGGTGAATATCAAACTCTTTAAGAACGGGGGCGTACAAATGACAGGCATTCCCACCGACGCCTTCGCCAAGGAGACCTTTGCCTGGCTCGTCAAATCCCTCGGCGAGTTCTCCGTCCCTGTCCTCGAGGGCAAGGCACAGCCCCACCGTTACAGTATCCAGCTGATTAACAGTGACTATAGTGTCAACGGATCAATCAATCGCGAGAAGCTGCATGAGCTTCTGGTGAGTGAGTATAACCTATTCAGTTCCTTCGAGTCTACCATTTACCAGGGGTGTGATACGAAGTACTATTATAATGAGGCAGCCCCCAAGGAAGCCATCGAGGGAGTCTGTCCCTGCGGCGAGACCCTGTGTGTGGGGAACGGCGACGGTACAGTACTCGGTCAGTGCAAGGAGATTACCATCAGCCCCTTTCACACAGGCTCCATCATTATTACAGGAGCACGCAAGTTCGTACAGATTGAGAAGGCCTACACCTTCATGAACGCCATTCTGCGAAAGCACTGTACAGAACTTATCAAGCCATTTCCTGCATGAGAGAATTCATCGCCCGCTTCCAGAGAGAAAAGAGGATCTGCTTCACATTCCGCTCAGGAATATATGCCTGGGTATCCGACGACGTTATAGAAGACCAGAGACTCACCTCCTTTTTCGTGAGAGGTACCACGTACTGTAAAAGGAGAAGGAACCAGGTCACTCGGTCCCGAATAGGTGTCCCAGGTTCAGTAAGAAGGCTATATAGGGTATCAGCGTTGTCCACGTGGAGAATCTTTGACAGAAAGCGAGTGATCTGCGTATTCTGGGAGGAACCTTTGCCCGCCGTGGGCGCGCACTGTTTGAAGAAGCGAATGTCTCCGCGTCGAAAGAGGGTGTCTAGGGCAGGTACACGGAACTTCACGATGCTCTGAAGACGATCCGTTGTCGTAGGAACGAAGGGGACAAGGAGAAACTTGTTGAGGATCTGAGGGTGAATGTGTGAAAGAGAATTACAGATAAAGATAATAATTATCTCTGTCGTTGGCTTCTGTAAAAGGGGTCGCAGTGCACACTGGGCTTGATCAGTGAGTGTCTCCGCCTCGTCGAAGATAATTACCTTTGGTGGGATCTTGCCCTGGCTGAAGAAAAGACTCTGCATCCTACTCTCGACAAAGGGGTAGATCTTATTACGAATCATATCGAGGGAACGCTCATCGCTACTGTTCAGGAAGAGTAGACTTGAAAAGCTGTTCGTTGTCTTTCCGTGGATAGCCATGGCGAAACTCTGGGCAGTGGTCGTCTTTCCCGAACCTGGGGGGCCGACGAACAACATATGCGAGATGCATTCTTGATGATTTAGCATGCATTGTAGTACTGGGGGGAACTCGTCCCGCTTTAATAGAACCGCCATCTTTCAGATGGTTACTCGCCAGGTTTAGGCGGACCTATAGTAGTAATGGAGATGGCAAGTGGAACTCCCGTTCTTGTCTTCGATTTGGATGAGACGCTTATTGCTTCTGAAAAGGTATATGATCAAACAATTATGGCATACAGACTTACAGAAATTAAAGTAAATGAAAAACTTCTTGAAATCATTCACACGGCAAAAGGAAAGGGGTGGCAAATCCTCTTACTAACAAACAATGAAAATGCGAAAGTTATCTTTCATGGAGAAGAAGGAAGATTTGTAGATGTTTCTTTAGCAGAGATAACTAGAGTATATACTGAAAAGTACGGTGCAGTTGAACACCTATTTGACAAAATACTTACAGCCGAGAGGGGGAGAAATTCAGTAAATAATAGTAATTCAGTTAAACGGACATATCTAAAAAAACGTATAGACATTCACTATAAGGATAAGAACGGACAGAATCGTGCACGCTACTATGCAAAACCTGTAAAGTCGCTACAGGATGTTCGTAGCATGTTAGAACGCGATATTAAAGGGAGTGATGTATACTTCTTTGATGACGATAATGAACATCAGCTATGCCATGAGTCTAAGTTCATTCATATCACTCCTCCATTTGGCAAAGGAGATGATACAACAGACTATTCCATAGTTACTGCAAAAGGGGGACGAAGGACAAGGAGGAGACGCAGAGGCAGGCGGGGGTCTAAGGGAAGCAAAAGGAAGTTAAAGGAATTACGACACAGCATGTAGTAATGGAAGCTGCTCCGAAGGCAAAGAGAGCCCCTCGCAAGAAGCAGGATACTACTGCGAGCCCTGTAGCCAAGCCAAAGAAGGAGAAGAAGCCTGTAACCGTGGTAGCAGTTGTAACGCCAAATGGAATCGAGGGGTCATTCTCTGAGCCGAGGAAGCCCCTCATTGTGCACCTGCCCTTCAATAGTAGTGACATTAATTTTACTGATTCATCTACACTCAGATACGATCCTCAGCCGCCCCAGCAGCCTGTCCCCTACGAGGATGAGTCATCTAATGTGTACTTCCAGGTAGAGAGTTCTGAGGGAAATAATGCACTAGCAGCACCGACTACACAGCTGCCTTCGGCTCAGCCAGAGCCTCCTAAGAAGGTGGCGGAAAAGGTTGAGCCTTATCAGCGTACCGTTGTTCTTGCATGCTATGCATCGTCGCCTGGTAAGACCTTCCCCATTCCTAAGACAACTGAGATACGCTGCTATTGGTGTGCCCATTCCTTTGACAATGAGCCGTGCTTTCTTCCTGTAAAAGAGGAGTCTGGTGTCTACTCGATCTATGGGAACTTCTGTACTCCTCAGTGTGCTCTTGCATCTCTGTTAAATGAGCATCTTGATTCGCATGTTCGCTGGGAGCGTATGGCTCTGCTTCATCGCATGTATCGGCCAAAGGAGGCTGCTGGTGGTCGTCTGTACCCCGCACCTCCTAGAGAGAGCCTCATTGAGTTTGGAGGAATCTATACCTACGAGGAGTTTCGTGGACACATTGAGAAGGGATCGATTCGAGTGGATATCCACAAGCCACCGCTGGTCAGCATTCTTGGAGTCCTCGATACTAAGCCCATTGATTTCTATGACTCTTCTCTTCAGAATACTCTGGCACAGGGATTTTCGATTGATCGGTTCAAGGCGTGGAGTGAGCAGGGAGGTGCCCTGAGGCTGAAGCGTAGTAAGCCGCTAAAGGATATGGATAGTACCCTGGATGCATGTATCCAGATTAAGATTAATAGGAATGTGCGTGAGACCTAAGCAAGGACAAAAAATTGACGGGTCGGCTTTCGCTAAATCTAGTCCCGAACTTCATGGACACTAATTGCGGTGTCTCTGTTAACCTTTCCCAGCTGCCTAATTCAACTACACCCCTCCATATTGTCTTATGGAAGGGTGTCGACAGTGCTAATCCCACCGTAAAATCTCTTGGCAGCCCTGCCCCTGTCCCTGTAGCGGCAGTTTCACTGGAAAATGATGAGACTATTAAGCGCCTTCTCCATCGTATTACAGTTCTCGAGTCTATGGTGAGTGGACTTCTCGAGACCCAGAAGTCGTCGATCTGGTTTCCCCAGGGTCTGCGTCCTACTCCTGCAGGCATTGAGGTGGTCTCTCGCCGTGAGAGTATGGGTGGAGAGTCTGATATAGGTACAGTACTGTCACAGCTTGTCCGGCCTTCTGACATTCGCACGGTGTCCATTGCACCGGTAGAGATGCATTCTCGTGCGGCTACAGGGCCTGAGCCTGAGGCAGAGGAGACTGATGCTACGGAAGGGCTAGAGGAGGAGGCCGCAGAGGTAGTCGAGGAGGAGGTAGTCGAGGAGGTAGTCGAGGAGGCTGAAGAGGTAGTCGAGGAGGTAGTCGAGGAGGCTGAAGAGGCAGTCGAGGAGACAGTCGAGGAGGAGGCAGTCGAGGAGGAGGCTGCAGAGGAGGTAGTCGAGGAGGCTGAAGAGGCAGTCGAGGAGGAGGCAGTCGAGGAGGCTGAGGAGGCAGTCGAGGAGGCTGAGGAGGCAGTCGAGGAGGTAGTCGAGGAGGCCGCAGAGGAAGAGGTCACAGAGTATAAGGAGATTCAGTGGAAGGGCCAGACATACTATGTGGATGGCGAGCAGCAGGTATACGAGATGGATTCTGATGGTGATCTCATTGACACTCCAATTGGCGTCTGGAGAGAGGCAACCCAGAAGCTCGTCAGGTACAAGGCGGCCCCCTAAAAATATAAGTAATCTTTAGAATGTTCTGTTGGCCAGTATATATCGTCGGTGGATTTTTCATAAGTTTACTCCTGGTCGATCTATTCACTTACTCCTGGACATCTCTTCCCTATCACGCCGGTCTAGGAATAGGATTCACGGGTCTGTACTACCTCTTTTGTGTATTCTTTGGAAATGATATCAGTATGGCAGTACTCTTTGTCCCTATCGTCTTTATTCTTATGTTCTTCTTTTCTTCCTGGATAATATACAAGAATATTCAAGCAAATCACTGTTGCATGACCTGCAACTCAAATGCCCCTTCAGCCCCTGCAAATGATGCATTTAACGAATTCTGGGCATGGATTGTTCGTAGTCTAACTCCTCCAAAACCTATCAAACCAAAGTGTCCTAAAGATGTATAGAGAGTATAAACAATGACCTTCCTGCCTTACTTGGTGTATGCAGTGAACTCTCTTGCCTATGTTAAAGATGCGGTTCTATTTTTCTGTGACTGCGTCTATGAAGGATATACTACGAAACGCTGGATCTTTGCTGAGAGGAACACGTATCCTGTAATCCTATCGTCCTCGTGGAGAAGCGAGCCACTTATGCTAACGTATGATCCCGCCACGTTTACCTTTGGCCAAGGGGTAGCAGACAAGGAGACACTTGATTTCGTGACGGCAGAGCTAAAGACTCCTTCGATGACCTACGATCTGAGTTCCTTCTTCTATTCTGTTAAATGGTATTCGTCTGCCCCTGCCCCTAGTCTCTACGAGCTTGTTCTATTGTTTTTACTCCACGAAAAGACATGCCTTTCCATCGATATGCTTAACTCATATACCCTTCACATTCTAACGTCTGATGCAGAGGAGGTTGTCATCGAGCTAGGTTCGCCCCTCGCTAAGCAACCGTTTGGAGGATTCACGGAGGTTTCGACCGAGGGTCTAAAAGTTGATTGATAGATCTAAACCATAAGCGGTCCGACCATGGCCACTCTTGACACTCCTCTCCCCTCTGGCGGATGGAAACTGTATTTCCATCCAGCAAAGGAAACCCGTTGGCATATGGATACCTTCAAATGTATCTATACCCTTCGTACCTTCAGAGATCTTGCCAACATCTTTGCAGCCATTAGTGCAACAGATTGGTCTCGTGGCAAGTTCTTCTTTACCCCCGCCGACATTCCTCCACTCATGGAGAATGCTAAGAATATTCGTGGTGGGTCATATTCAATTCGCATTGAAAGGCCAAATGTAGGTGCGATCATGCAGAGATATATGGTGGCCGCTGTGCTGAACCAGTGTTTCACCTCCCCTGACGACACCCTGTCGTGTGTGCGTATTACTCCCCGTCGCGATTTCAATATTCTCCAAATATGGAATCGCGATTGTGAGAAGTTCTCTAATCCCCTTGGTCTGACTATTCTAGATCCTAAGATTCCACCCACAGAGGTCAAGTATGTTCCTCATGTGGAAAAGAAGATTTAAACACGGGTAACCAGAATAACCCTATCGGCTCGCATATGGTCAAAGTCTCCGTTGAGGTGCTTCAATAGGGGATACTCATATATCTCTCCAATCTTCACAATCTTTACATCATTTGACATGCCATCAACTACACACTGAATAACATCTCCTGCCTTCACCGAGCTAAGCCCAGTGAATTCAGGTCGTGATACGGGATGATACCATTGATCAAGTGTATTCTGACCCCATGCAAGTATCTTTTTGAAGGCGTCTTTCGTGGAATACAGCGTGCGAGGCATTCTATTAGGTCTGTTAAAGTATATTTAGACCCTACATGTACTCTTCAAAATAACTCTTCGTGCCAAAAAGAGGCTGTAAGAGGGTTTTCCACTGCCCCAAAATTCTTTCTTTTGATTCAGTAATATATCTCCACCGTAGATCTGAATGAACATCTTCAAAGGTTTCTAAGGTCTGAATGAGTTCATCAAAGGAATCATAATAATATAGGCCAGGTAGGTTCAGCCAGTCGGCAGAATCAAGCCATACATCCATTTCATCGGAAGACACATCATTAATCCTCTCGTAGATGCTTATAAACTCCATCTTACCCTCTGCCACAAGCTCCTTATAGAATTGCCTACTCGGAAAGAACAGGGGTACACCTGCCCAGTATTGTTCAAAAATACTCATAGTACTCATATCATATGGAGTATGAACCAGTCCACGGAACTCGTACAACTGTTTCCACGTATATCCAGGGCCCGGTTTTTTAACTAGGAGTGGATGGGATGGAAAGATGCTTCCACAATTTCCACTATAAATAACAAACTCCTTCTTCTTGGGTTCATACACGGCATTTGTATAGAGACATAGAGAGGGTATATGGGTTGACTCTATTCCTGCCTTACTCAGGAGGTATTTCTGATCCGCTACATTATTTGACACAATATAAAGATTTCTTCTGAAGCTGTGCAAAAAGGAGTTGAACTGTCTAAGCATATAGGTATCCTTTGTTAAGCAAAAGGGTTGGTCATATCTGCACGAATTTACAATAATAATTGGTTTGCCATATTTTTCATATAACATGGCAAATACAGGAGTATGGGTTACAATGAATCCGTCAAAGGTTCGAAGGTGATCGTCGTATCTTTCCTGGAACAGACGAATTCTCTCTTCAGTAAAATCCGTCCATTCGTCTTGATTAATGTGAAGGACATCGACTTCTGGTTTCTTAAAGATCCAATTATGCTCGCTAATTGACCAGTTCGTAATGCTGACCTGGTTTCCATATAAACGGTTAAAGATGTCACGGACATCCTCGATAACAGACTGATGCAAGTCAAGGTTGAAGAATCGCATTAGTTTGTGATAAGGGGGTTACTTTAGACCAGGAGATTAACGAGAGTCCTTGTTCTTCAGCGGGGCGAGCACAAGCTTGAGATCGCCCAGGTTGGCCACAGTGTACTTCAGAATGAGAGGATAATCATTCTTCAGGTACATCTCAATGGACGGGCAGAGGCTCGTGCACTTGGTAAAGAGAACCAGGTGCTTGAGCTGGAAGATCCCCTGAACCACCTCGTTGGTGTTCCCAGACTTGTGGACCTTCATTGTATTATTGTTCTCAGACATGATAGTCTCCTGCTCAGCGAAATCACCCTCGCAGCGGAAAACCAGGTCAGTACCAGCGGAAGTGATCTCCACATCCAGCTTCTCTCCCAGAGTGTTCATGTCCCTACAGATCTTCTGCAGATCCACTGACGGCATGTGAATGATATTGCTGAAGTTGAGGTTGGGAATCTGAATCTCGTCAATATTGGTGTCAAAGAGCTTGAGGAAGTAGTTCGTGACCGTCGACTTCTCCGCATTCTCCATACGAATGCCGAGCTTGTTGGGATTGGACGCAGGCAGGTAGAGGGTGAGAGAATCATTGTTGCCCATCGTCTTGATCAGCTTGAACAGGTAGATCATATTCACGCCGAGGATGTGCTTGGCGGGGCAGAAGTAGTTCTCAAAGCGGTCATGAAATAGACGCAGATAGACGAGGACCGTGTGAGTCTCGTCAACCGACATCACCTTAATTCCGGTGGAGTCGATCTCTAGATTTGCCTCAGTAAGGATCTCCTTCAGAGCCTCAACAAGTGTACGAAATGCTCCAGCCTGCACAGTACGAATTTCTAGCAAATTACCATTTTGATTGGCCTTGGGTGCACTCATCTATAGCCCGGAGTCTATCTATCTTTAAGCGAATGTCCGCGTCTTTTTTTTCGTCCAGTCCTCCTACCCCGTACCGTCCGGCTTCTCTTCCTGGTTAAGAGGCGGTGTGCTTGACGAAAGGCAAGAGGGAGAAGAAGCCCAGCATTTTGCACACCATGATATACTGAAAAATAGTAGCCGCCTTTTTGAGGTCTAGGGTCACCCACGGTGGCCAAAGGCATTTAGTTACAGGGTAGATTTTAATAGTCTAAAGAATTTCGGTGAGAGGTGTCTATATGCAGATCACTTACGTGGCTAGTCCTTCTACAGCTGAGCAGAACTCTACCTACTACACACTGAAGAGCGAAACGCCTGGGGCTGGTTCTTCCTCCATTTCCGATCTGTCGACGGACAACTACCCTGCCGACCGTGTCCCTCTGAAGGATTCGAACGGATATGATCTGCCCAATCCGGCGAACCAGGTAATCTTTAAGAACCAGCCTGTATCGTGGTGGATTGCTGGGATTAATTCTGGTTCTATCGTCTACACTCCCGAGAGTAATACGGTGAACTGGTCCTATGTGGTGGGAGAGACGCAGTACCACATTCTCTTTGAGATATCCAGCTTCATGATCCCCAACCGTACGGACAAGGTGGACCGTGATCCCACGACAAAGATGACCACTGTTACCCTAAAGGATAATGGTGTATTCAATATGACGCAGAGTTACCAGGGCATTTAGAAAAGTTGAACTTACCTAGACTCCGTAAAAGGAGTCTAAGATGGACCCAGAAGATAAGCTTTATGGCGAGTTTCTCGACATGATGCTTCTCTTGCGTGATGTTGCATATGAATTCAAGTGTTACAGTGCGAATAATATCAAAAAACTTATTGCATCGAAGATGAAAGCGGTTAGAGAGGTAAAGGCGTTGAAAGCCCTGTATCGGCTAGAGGAGGTAATTGGTAACCTAAGATCATCATTTATTGAAGCGAAAGCCACTGCTTCTGCGACTGCTACTCAGGAGGGACAAGCACCCGCACAAGGTTTCCATTCGGCATCATAGCAGTTGCCACATTCGGATGTTCTGTCACATGGTTCGCTTCAACGGAGAGTAGGCATTGATTTTTATACTCCGCAAGGTAAACTCCTCGGTCGAGAATATCTATTGCCACTTTTACAGACTCTGCAGAGAGATCGCCGTGCCCGACGAACTCTTCGAGAGGAACGAACTTCCTCACCTTGGTATTTGACAAATATACCCTCCAGGTCCCGTCGCACTTCTGTACTGTGGGATATTCATATGCTTCCTCCACAAGAAACCAACCCTTCTCTACGTCACCACTCGTTCTCGTGACATGGAAGAGGGTATTCTTCTCAATGATCTCTTCAAGAAGAGATCCGAGTCCGTCGATATTCTTTGCATCCCGAAGAAGAACAATTTGATTAAGGTGCATATACGCCCTACAGTCACGCAAGGCCCAATGGTGGTGGGCCTCGCAACTGATAATTCCAAAGAGATGTGCAATAGAGACGTAGCGAGTATCGGGCTGTTGACAGTATTCGCAGATCGTCGGTCTCATACATAGAGAGTGCGGCACGAGGCAATTTGTCATAGGATCTTCCATCTGGGACTTATGTGGGAGTCAGAGGTTTGTTCACTTTTTTCTTTAGGAAAGTAGATGAGTTATAAGGTAGTTCAAGTAAACGGCCCAACTGGCGACCCTACAGATGTATCCAAGCATATAACTGATGGATATACTCCTGTTGGAGGAGTTTCTGCAGTATTCAGTACTCGTGATAATTTAATGAAGTATTTTCAAGGTATGTACAAACCTCCTGAATCTAGAGTAATCGACTCTTATTATAGGGATCCACCCCGCGCCGACAGTCCCGAGCAGCTGGCGGGATGGGCCAATGCGGTGAAGAGAGATGGTGCCGCCGCCTTGCGGAGCATGCCAGGTAGTTCTGCTCCTCCTGCTGCAGCTAAGTCGCCCATCAGTATAACAGTCGGCCCAGGTGGTAGAAGAACCAGGCGTAGCCCCCCCACAAAGGGCAAAGGGCGTTAAAAAAGTTGATTGGGCAACCCTCCCCCCTTGCTAGTCCTTCCATGTCTACTATGGCCGTTGCACCCGTGTATAAGCAGTTCTCCCACCGTGAGCACATCCTTGAGCTTCCAGATACCTACGTAGGGTCTGTGGAAACTCACGATGAGTGGCGTTGGGTTCTCGACGGCGAGAAGATGGTGCATCGCAAGATCGCATTCAATCCTGGCTTCTACAAGCTCTTCGATGAGCTCGTGGTGAATGCTAGAGATGCTCGCATCCGCTCGATTACCTCTGCCAATCCGATTAAGCACATTGCTATCACGGTGACTGATTCAGAAGGTGCTCTCGTTATCTCCGTTGAGAATGACGGCGACGGTATTCCTATCGAGAAGCACGCCGAAAAGCAGGTCTGGATTCCCGAGATGATCTTCGGTCACCTTCTCACGAGTGGGAACTACGACAAGGGCGAGGAGAAGATTGTCGGTGGTAAGAATGGCTACGGTGCAAAGCTGGTAAATGTGTTCTCTCATGAGTTCAAGCTCGAGGTGAGGTCTCCTAAGGCAGATGGAGAGGGTCAGAAGTACACCCAGATCTGGACCAAGCACATGTCCGTCTGCGGCAAGCCATCCATCAAGAAGGACAAGGGCAAGGGCTTCGTGCGTGTCACCTACACACCCGACCTGAGTCGCTTCGTCGGCTTCAACAAGGAGACCATGATGAACGTTCTGAAGACTCGCACCTACGAGCTGGCCGGCCTCTGTGGCAAGGACGTCAAGGTCTCTTGGAACGGTACGAACGTTGCATCCAACACCTTTGAGAAGTTCGTCAAGCTCTTCCTCCGCGAGGGGTCCACCAGTCTCGCTTACGAGTCGTGTGGCCCCCGCTGGGAGATTGCCTCCGTGCTGAGCCGTTGCCTTTACGACGACGAGACCGGCACCGACGACGGGGCACGGTCGGTGAGCTTCGTCAACGGCATCAATACGAAGAAGGGCGGTAAGCACGTCGACACTGTGGTCCGCTCCGTCCTCGGCGATTTCTGCGAGGCCGCCGCCAAGAAGAAGGTCCCCGTCAAGGTGGCCCAGATCCGGGACGCCGTGGTGTTCTTCGTGAATGCCACCATTGTCAATCCCTCCTTTGACAGCCAGACGAAGGAGACGCTCACCACTCCCTCTGCCAAGTTCGGCAGTGTCTTCAAGAGCGAGAAGATGTCCGATTCCCTCATGAAGCTCGGCCTTCTGGAGGAGGCCCAGGCCGCCCTCGAGGCGAAGAGTGCCAAGGACGCAAAGCGTACCGATGGCTCCAAGAAGAAGACACTCCGTGGTCTACCAAAGCTGGTCGATGCATCCTGGGCAGGCACGGCCAAGAGTCCCGAGTGCACACTCATCCTCACTGAGGGAGATTCAGCTGCGACTTCTGCCATTTGTGGTCTGACTGTCGTGGGTCGTGAGAAGTTCGGTGTGTTTCCCCTCCGAGGTAAGCTGCTAAATGTGAAGGACATCTCTCAGGAGAAGTTCAACAAGAATGAGGAGCTCACTGCAATCAAGGCCATCCTCGGCCTCAGGCAGGGCACCAAGTACAAGGACAAGAAGGAGCTCAGGTACAGTCGTGTGATGATCATGGCCGATCAGGATCATGATGGTTCGCATATCAAGGGTCTCCTGATGAATCTGTTCCACACCGAGTGGCCCGAGCTCCTTCAGCTCGGCTTCCTGTGTTCCCTGGCCACTCCACTTCTAAAGGCATCTCGTCGTGGCGAGTCAATTTCCTTCTATAGCAACGGTGAGTTCGACGCCTGGAAGGAGACACACTCCACAGCCGGCTGGACCATCAAGTATTACAAGGGTCTGGGTACGAGCACGAAGGAGGAGGCTCGTGAGTGGTTCGAGCGCCTGGCTGAGATTTACTACGACTGGGACGCTGTGAGCGACGAGTCTATCTCACTCGCCTTTCACAAGAAGCGGTCCGATGATCGCAAGACCTGGTTGGGTGGCTTTGATCCCAAGCGTATCCTAGACATCGGTGCAGGGGGGCGTGTATCCTACACTCGCTTCGTCAACGACGAGCTGATCCACTTCAGCAATGCGGATAACGTGAGGTCTCTGCCAAATGTGATTGATGGGCTCAAGCCGTCGCAGAGGAAGATTCTCTTCGGCTGCTTCAAGCGTGGTCTTCGGTCAGAGGTGAAGGTGGCCCAGCTTGCAGGCTACATTTCCGAGCACGCCGCCTATCATCACGGTGAGGCATCCCTGTGCTCGACCATCGTGGGCATGGCACAGAACTTTGTCGGTAGTAACAACATTAATCTCCTGGTGCCCCAGGGTCAGTTCGGCTCTCGACTGATGGGTGGCCAGGACAGTGCATCGCCGAGGTATATCTTCACCTTCCTGGAGCGGATGACGGATCTGATCTTCAGGAAGGAGGACATGGGCATCCTGACCTATCTGGATGATGATGGTATGTCGGTTGAGCCGGAGCATTACTACCCTGTGGTGCCCCTGCTGCTGATTAACGGGTGTGTCGGGATTGGCACGGGCTTCAGCACGAACATCCCCCAGTACAATCCCGTGGATGTGGTGGCCTCTCTGCGTCGCCGCCTGAGTGGGGAGGTTGCCACTCTTACCGACGTTGCACTGAAGCCGTGGTGGTATGGCTTCAAGGGTCCCGTTCTCCCTGGGGATTCTGACGGGGCGTGGATTACAAAGGGTGCCTATACCTTCTCGGATGCCCAGAAGTCCATTACGGTGACTGAGCTTCCTGTGGGGACGTGGACGAAGGACTACAAGACCTTCCTCGACACCTTCTGTACGGCGTCGTCCAAGGAGGAGATGCCCACGGCCTTCGGAAGCGATGGTCAGCCGATTCTCAGGTCGTTTGATGATCTGTACACAGATGAGGAGGTCAAGTTCGTACTGTTCCTGTCAGAAGACTATTATGAGGACTGTAAGGCTCATCCTGACGACTTTGAGAAGCGGTTCCGTCTGGCGAGTACGTGGAGGACGAGTAACATGGTTGCCTTCGACGGGGACATGAAGATTACCAAGTACACTTCACCGGGTTCGATTGCTGAGGCATTCTACGGGCCTCGCCTGGCGGCGTATGAGTCGAGGCGTATCAAGGAGATGGAGCGTCTACGGGCGGAGGCAGTGGAGGCAGATGCAAAGGCCAGGTTTATCCGAGCCGTGCTGGAGGGCAGCCTGGAACTACGGCGGGCAACCGACGAGGAGATCGTTTCCGCCCTGAAGGACCATTCTCTACCGGCACTTTCAGGGGATGCAGGGTCCGTGGATGGCTATGACTATCTACTCCGTCTCCGTATGGACCGTGTGAAGGCTAATGCTATTGTGGATGCTGAGGAGGCGGTGAAGAAGGCAACTCAGGCAGTGGACCTACTGGAAAAGACTACGGCATCTGAACTCTGGCTCAAAGAGTTGGATGACTTTGAGGCAGGGTGGGCTACAATGATGAAGGCTCGTGTACCGGTTCCGAAGAAGGTGAAGGCACCGGCAACCGTGCAGAAGAAGGCAAAGGCTTAGAGGAAAGGTTGCGTACCGGCCTACGAAGTAGATCGCCAGCCAACCATTCCTCTAGAGGAAAGGTTGCGTCGCCCTGTACGGAGTACAGGGCCAGGCAGCCGTTTAAATAAACGGCTGCGTACCGGCACACGGAGTGTGCCGTTAGGCAACCATTCCTTACAGGAAAGGCTGCGTCATCGAAAGGCTGCGGCTACCGGCACTACTCAGCTTCACGGGGTGAGCCATAGGCACCGGCAGGGTATCAATATCCTTTAAATAATATACATAATGGTCTACTGCAGAAAGAATATGCGGGCCAGACCAGTTGACCACAAGCTGATTTAACTCGCTGACTTGCCCGGGAACGTCTCTAGGGGAATTCTTCGCATACTGATAATACATGGCACGCATAATTATTTTTAATTCATCGGCAGACTGGTCGTCGATGATATACCCCTTCGGCTGGCTTTTATCGTACACATACCGGCGAATAGCCGCCTGAATGGCTGCAACATTCTCCTGGGAGAAGAATGCGTCTGATACCGGCGACCTCTCCCAGGTTCCACGTAACATATCGGCCTGAAAATTTGTCTCTACCGACTGCTGGAACTCGAAGCCAGGAAAGGAATCGGCCTTACGGCCATCACCTAGAGCGGTTGCAAACGATGGGCTAGAAAGATTCACACGCCCGTTTCCCTCCATCTAACGGCTGTAGCCAGAATTTTTTTCTAAGTAGGAGGTATAACAAAATGCCTTCTGTTGCTCCCATGACTGCTGGTTTCAAGCAAGTGCCTGCCGGCGGTTACCTGACGATCATCTCCACCATCCAGCAGACCAATGTGTACTCTGGATTCACCAAGAATGGCTCTGGTGGTGCGTTCACTGTATCTGCCCCCACGGTCTATCCCTGGGCGGCTGGTGGTGCCACGAGCAACTTCTCCTCCCTGCTGACGTTCGGCCGTGTTCTGAAGGATATGGGCACGCTGCAGGTGAGCAGCTCCCGTGTGTTCCGCAAGTTCAAGGCTGTGGGCCCCGCCACTGCCAACGGCGGCGGTGACCCCCCTTCTGCCAACGCTGACTTCGGTACCTTCTACCTGGAGACGGTGGCTGATGGTGGTGACGTTCCCAACGATAAGGTGAGCCTCCTGGCCCGCAGCTTCTAAGACTTAGGCTGCGGCATAAGCCAACAAATCCCTATATCGTGTATTGTAGTACACCGTACAGTGGTTTTAGAAGAAAACTTTAGTACACCAGAATAGAATGGCTATCGGCTTTAGTTGGGGTGCAACAAGCCTGTCTTATGCATTCATCATGTATGTATTAATAAGTGTATGCCTAGGCATGTACCTTATTAAGTACATGTATACACTGAATAAGCAAGTTTCTGCACTGATTATTATGATTCTCTTAATTCTTGTCTTTGTGTTCTTCGGCAAACGCTGGTTCCAGTACGGACAACTAAAGGGAAGTGCAGAATGGACTAAGTCGAATGCCCTTGCACAGTCCGGCTCCGTTGCCTCTGTTGCAGCCCAGTGTGGCGAGACCTCTGCAAGCGGAACAACCCCTACCGTATGGCCACCGGTCGTAAATCACTGCCCCGACTTTATGACAATAGACGGCAATGGTGCATGCGTTGATTCCAATAAGATGTACGGACCGAAGGCATCGATTGGAAACACTAGATTCTCGTACACGGGGACTATGAATGTCTGTAACTCAGTTACAGGGGCATCTAGCCAATACCTGCGTTGGGAGGGTGTGGTACAGGCCGAGGGCTCGTGCAACCCTGGCAATATTGGAAAGCCCCCGTCGAATTAGTTGGTTTGCCCCTGTGGGCCCTTGCCCCCCTGTGGGCCCTTGCCCCCCTGTGGGCCCTTGCCCCCCTGTGGGCCCTTGCCCCCCTGTGGGCCCTTGCCCCCCTGTGGGTCTAAGAAGGCATGAATACTATATGCAGTATGGAATCAAAGGCCAAAAAGACAATTTCCTTACACCCTTCCATCGAATCAAAGATCATGGAATGGTTTAACAAGAGAACTACCCCCGCAGTCTTTCTCATAGGTCCACCAGGTGTCGGTAAGACAACTCTAGCCTATCGTGTTATGGAATCTATGGGCTTCCGTATTAGAGAATTTAATGCATCTCATACTCGAAGCGGGGCCTGTTTTCGAAAGGTCATCCTTCCCCTGTTGGAGCGAGGTGGTGTAATTAATATGATGGAAACAGGTAAACAGGGAGGACTAGGTGTTATTCTAGATGAGATTGACGGGCTCAGCAGTGGTGAAAAAGGTGGATTACAAAGCCTTCTTACCTATTTACGTGAATGGTCTCCTCAGAACCCAGGAGTGCCCTGCATCTTCATTAGTAATACTATCCAACAGCGTGTACTTCAGGCCATTTCTCGTTACTGTCTAACGTTCAAGGTAGACTGTCCCGAAGAGCAACATGTGAAAACTCTCATTGGATCATCAGTACCTGAACAGTGGAAATTAAGGGGACTCGGTGATCTGAGACCCCTTCTCAGAGGAGAATACTCTAACGAAGAGGATCACGATGACAATATGCTCTCTATTCCCGAGGGCGTCGTTCCCCTAGCAAAATGGTCACTATATAATGATATTGACCCCTTTTTAACATTAGAGATGGAGAACAATGATAGTAATTTAGCAGGACTCGTTATCGCAGAAAATATTCCTGACCGACTTCATGCTGTAAAAGGAGATACACGGGAAGCATGGGATATCTATATGAAGATGTTCAGATGTATCCAGGAGTCAGATTATGCCGACTACTGGGCCTTCTTTTACCAAACCTGGCGTCTTCTCTCTCTCAGCCAAGATGTAAAGATAAATACTATGAATCTCTTTCTTTCCAAATATGCCCCGTTCAATGGAGAGGAGCCATCGATCGATAAGATCCGTTACACTCCTGTTCTAACCAAGCAATCGGCACTGTTCAATGTATGGAAACTTCTCTGTGAACTTGCCGATGCAAAGAAGATTCCTATACGTCTGTCGCCCTTTACACTGATGCTTGAAGCAAATGTGGAAATGGCACTGGGCACGGGTGGTAAGAAACAAGATAAACGGAAAAAGGCGGATAATATGCGGCTATATACACCTGCCTAACAGGCCCAATCACAAAACTGGACAACCTGTAGCGGCACCTTTCGTCCAATTCTCTGTGCACGTTGAATGGCTTCGCCGTATATACGATCCATAATAAGAATATGTGTTGCCGACAATAAATCAACTCCCACGGTATCAGGTGAGAAGCAGAGGACACGAATCCTCTTCTTAGTGAACTCAGAAACCAGATTTGATATTGCCATCTTATTTCCATGTAAGATATCTACGTCGTCTCGAAGACTCGGTAGATTATTTACAATATATGTATATACTTCTTGTACATTGCGTGCATAGAGAATATATTGGCTGTCAGTGTCAATCCCTCTGAGGTACTCCACGACCGCCTCCATCTTTGACAGCTCCTTGGGACGAACTCCCGTATCTATCTTAATGAGTGAACTAGGTTGAAGAACTTCTTTGCAGAGAGGACAACTATTTTTTATGGTAATCCATGTGGCTATACAGCGACCACAGAAGATGTTCATGCAACAAGGAGTTACACAAGGTACATCAGTAGAGTCATAGCATATACTACATGCCTTCGTGTTGAGTCGTTCTATACGATTTGTATCAAGTCCATCCAGTAAAGACTCCATCGTAGTAATTCTTGGATGTATACTCAACACTGCCTCTTCAATACGCCCCTTATTAATAAGCTCCATTGTCTTCGGATGTGCATACCTACACTGAATTAGTGTATACACGGGTTCTGGTAGATTCAGTGAACGTTCAAGTGCAGACTCCTCTGATTTTACTACATAATGACCTCTCAGGGGGTGACTGTTCTTTGTTAGAGGGTGAAAGAAGGGTTCAGATGTAGTTCTAAAGAGAGTCAGGGTAGGGTGCTGGGAAATCGTCTCAGTAATATATTTCTGGGTAGGTCGACTTAGACCTGTAATATAGTGTTCTGGAAGCTGTTTTACCACGTGGGAATGAACTTGCTGGTTTGCATGTATGATATTCTTATATCTTGATGTAATTAACCATGTCATTTTTGCTGGTAAAGGAATACATACCGATGGAATTCGAATCATATCAGCCTCATCATATATAATACGCTCCCATGTCAAATTATTCTGTAAACGGTGGCTCAAGCCCTGCAGAAGAGTGTTGCTTACCAAGGTAAGATGTGTATGTGCAAGCTGTTCAAGGCAGTTATCAATATCTTTGAGAGAACGCAGATATGTGCATGAAAGAGTTGTGGTTTGAATCTCGGCCTGCCACTGATGATAAATACTATGCGGGACAACGATAAGAGTATTCAGAGAGGTATCGACACGGCTAAGACTGAAGAAAGAAGGGGTGCTCGAGCCATGGAGTCGGTTAAAGGGATGTGGTTCGGCCACTGTGGTCATTTGGCTCACGTGGGCTAACGTGGTGAGTGTCTTTCCAGTGCCGGCACGTTCTCCTAATATTCCATACGATGAGAAGATACGTTCATTTCCAATTAGGAGGCCTGTCTGCGAGGTTGTTTCGAGTTCCTTCATCCTTCGTAACGAAGAGAGTTGATGTGGATAGAGGGGGCAATTAATATGCGGAGGTTGAACCGCAGGTAGATCAGAATATGTCCTTTCTATTCGATCCATAACATCAATATTACTGCAGAGTACTTTAACAGATGTCATTATTCTTGTCTGGTGCGTCGACCTTAGGTCTGGTCTACGCACTTTCATAAAATGCCCTGAGGGGGGCTGATCTGATGAACTGGGATAGTTTGAGGGAACTGAGTTTAACGAATGGATTTTTTCCATCTCGCATGTGTTTCTTGTTGTATGTATTGTCGCTGTGACTCATCACCAGCATAACCTGTAAGGGGTCCAGTTGTATGAGGGGTGTGGTGTAATTCACCAAGAAGGAGCGTTCCTCGGCGAAGGCCACTGTTTCATCGTAGGAATGGGTATTCGCATACTCCTTCTTCCAGGCCATTGTTCCGTTTGTTGCATGGTTTTCGCCATAGGGACCGAACTTGTAGATTTGTTTTACATCGGTATAGTATAGATATACTTCGCTAGATCCTGCTACCTGTAGAGGGCTAGATGTGAGCTTCTTTACAACGTGACTCACTCGCTTAGGGCTATAATAATCATCATCATCTATGGCGACAAGGATCGACCCCTTGGCCTCGCGGTTCAAGATGTTTCGCTTTGCACCGATCAGAAGTTTCTCTTCCAGGCGGATGTAGCGGATATTTGGTATACCCTTGGCAGCTGGACCGTCAAAGATATCTTTTACACAATCCTCTCCATCATCTAAGATGATCCATTCCATGGAAGTCAAGGGATACTCTTGTGCCTTGTAACACTCTATAAGAGAAGGAAGAAACCTGCGTCTATTATAGGTGGGTGTTAGAACGGATACGAACTGCATCTAGGTGTGTAAGGGAGATTTGTTTAAGACGTGGCTGCTGGTTCTGCAGCTGCAGCTGCAGCTGCAGGGGCTGCTACCTTAAGCACAGTGGGTGCAGGTGGTTCCTTAACAGCCACCGTTGGAGGAGGTTCAGGGACTTTTTCAGTAGGACGATTTCTTCCTACAGTCTCATAGAGAGGAACTGGTGCCTTACCCAAGGCACGATTAATCAAGCCCTTAATATCTCCTATAGAATCAACCCTTGCCTGCTTCATCTCAGCCCTTACCATCTCTATCATCGGCTCCAACTTAGCTGGATACGTGAAAAATCCAGGATACTTACTGATAATCGAATGATATTCAGAAGGATACAGTGGTAAGAAAGAGTATATCTTCAGGGGATGCATATTTAGGCTATTGGGTACACCTGCCGATGCAACCCAGATCGACCGAAACATGTAATAAAGAATCAATAACCAACCAAGTGACGACTGGCCAGCAATCAGCATCCATGTAAAACAAAAGGCAAGAATTCTATATGGTGTTTCTTTCCATAACATATCATTCGCAGCAAAGGAAGCAAAAATAAATGCTAAAATAAAAAATAAGGCGTCCCATACATTTCCCTTAATCGCATCCCACATACGATAAAATGTATCCATAAAGGGTTCATTATCAATAACTTCAATGTTAAAGTTGTTAAAGGCATTTGTTAGATATGTATTTGTCTTTCCATAGGTCGAGTTATCTACAGGGGGTGCCCTGGCCGTATCATATCCCAGATTCACCCAATGATTTGACTGAGTAAACGGGGGCGTACATTTATTCGAGGAATTACTCGAACAGACGTACAAAATTCCTGCATTTGGTTCATCAACTATATCACCAACTGCATAACTATTAGAAAAATCAACATCAGGATTGTAGTTCTTCACAGTCGAACTTACTCTTGTCCACTGCCACACCTGACTGTTAAAGGTGAGATACTCGCCGTCCTGTTTCTGAACAGGGTTTATGTTCGATTGATTGGAAGAAGAAATTGAAGTATACACAAATCCATTGTAACGGACCTGGTCGTTTGATGAGTATAGTCTATTGCTATTCCAAAGAGAAATCTTACTATCATCAATGTTCGATGGGGTAGAACCAAATAAGCTATTTGTTACCCCGCCCTCGAATAACTCGTATTTATTTACCTTTTTTCCAGTAAAATATTCGTATACCCTCCCTGGAACCCCTTTAACATATGTTCTAGCCGTTGTATACCCAGGGATATACTCCATCTAGAAACAAACAGCATAATTTATAGGTCCACACCGACCGAAGGGTACATGCCGACCTACAAGCCTAAGTGGCATACTTCTTACTGCCCATACCCGATTCAATGTTAAAGAAGTTGATATTCTCAACATACACATCAATTGTATAAATGTATGTCGGTAAGGCTCCAAGAGGAAAGATATCCACATCAAGCTGAAGTTTATTGATTCGGCTAGAATTAATGGACCCCGCCGGTTGTGGCGTCGGGCTGTGTAATTCAAAACTATAGACAGGAATTCGCCGATTAGACCCTCCAGATAGATACTTGTATTGAGTCACATCAGTAAAGAATTGAGACGTGTTCACTTCCTGAATCTCATTTCCATCGCACAGAAGCCGCATTGATGCAATAATATCAAGCTGTGCTCCAGGCACGGTCACTCCAGAGGAATACGGTACAGGGCCAGTATCAGATTGGGTAATCTGCTTCGGGCGTGTGGGCCAATCCCACCAATTTGTAAAATTATCATGCTTGTTACGATAATAGATGCTATCGGATCTTCTCGGGAGAAGCACAAGCCGTGTAATAGGGTTATGTACATATAAGTCCAGAAGGCTGTGATTCACAATCTCATTAAAGGCAACATGCGTCACCTCACGGATGACATACGACAGTGGAGTAGTTGCAAAAATGTTCTGTTCCTTCTCAGGAAGAAACACGTAAGTTGTATATAACGTAGGATTGAAGGTCCAGCGATTCAGCTCGTCAGGATTCACATTCACATCCGTTAAGAACTGACGGATCTGTGTATCCGTGTCAGGGATATTATTATAGATCGGTCGATTCGGATTACTCTGGATGCTAGCCGGGTTCACTGAATATCCAGGTGCCATGCGAAAACCATTTGCATCAAGTGTGGTATATAGTTCACGAGCCGGTCGGAAGATCACCGTTATAGTGACGGGGTAGACCTGCAGTCCAATAAGCGGAAGTGCCTGACCCTCCTCCGTAAACCAGAAGGGAATCGGGACATATACCGTATACCCAGGAATCGACGGATTGTTCGTCTGTGTTGTCGTAGTCTTATCACCAAATACAGTCGGATACAGAGGAGGAATTACCGTAGGATTACCATAAATCCCTTTAGCAGGTTCAGTAAGCTCGGGAATATCTCCAACCAGCCTCTGCCATTTCTCATAGGCATCCTTGGGTAAGTCAAGCATCGCCTTCGCCATGAGATACTCACCCGTAAACTCCTGAATCTTATTGGGACCCACAGTAACATAGACCGTATCGATAGCTAAGGCACCCACCGCATTCACCCATTGAAACTCCTGCTCTAACCGACTGCCCTGGCCCGGATCAGGAAAGAGATTCTCTCCTGCCGATGCGAGATGTTTGCTAAAGATTGGGGGAAGAGTAAACGACACGTACATATCACTCACCAAGTCTCCCTTACGATCCACCTGTGTCGAAACCTGCACTGTCCTGTCATAGGGGTAGACCGTGGCCCCGTCAAAGGATTTCGATATGGTTTCCAGAGAGAAGTGCGTATACTTCTTAACTACCTTGTAAAAATAGGTCATATCTGGATTTCCAGATAAGATCACATTTTGTGTGCCATAGGCAATTAACCAAATCAGACCCCCTCCAGGCATTCTTCTTTACACATGATTATATACCCTTTATGTGTTAACGCTGCTGTGTCCACCATGTATCAATTAAGTAGGGAGGTATTGTCATATTGTGCGTGTCCATCTGTGTCGAAGGGCCCATACTCATGAGGGCCTGGATCTCGGAATACCCTACAGCATAACTGTAATAAATGATGTTGCTGACGAAACCATTCATAGGTCCGTTGATGATGAAGTTGTCTCCAATGGGAATGCCACGGAAGATGCTGTTTCCAGAGGAATTGTCAAAGTCGCTCGTGGTCGTCGTCTTGAATGAGGGGAGCACCATCAGAGGCTGGTAGTTCTGATATGCAATTGTTCCATCCAGGACCAGCTTGTTCGCCAGGTTTCCATTGATGTAGACACTGACCGTGTTATTCGACGACAGAATGATTGCAAGATGGATCCACTTGTTCACAGGGATCTGTCTCACATCGACCTTATTGAACCAGCCATTGTAGGAATTCATGACTACACGAAGGACGGGGTCATTCTTCTCATCGGTGGATACGAAGACACCAGGCCCACACAGCGGGAACGGGCCGGATTCATATCCCTTGTAGAAGACAGTAGACCACCCAGGAGGCGTGGTCTGATGTGCAAAGGTGGTATCTTGAACATAGATGAAGGTAGAGTAGGTAAACTCAATGCCGGTTAATTGATTTTGCGATACAGGGAGATAAACCGCCTGGGGATTGGAAATGTCTTGCTGAAATGTCTTAGCCAGATTCGTTGTCATGGGATACACGACAATGCGTGTCGTACCGTAGCCAAGGAATGCCCTCCATAAGACTTCGAAGCCCATGTACAGAATATATACTATGCCCACCACGACGACAGCGTATAAAATCTGGGGGAAAATCTCAGATGTTGATACTTCCATTCTACTGTGTGTATCAAAATCTTGTATTCACTCTCTAAGTACTCGCCGTTCCCATACTTAAATCAATGTTAGTATTGAACAAGCTGGAGAAGATAGAACCAGAGGAAGCCGTTGCAGGGCCATTCTGGTAGATGCTCCACATGATATCAGGAGTGAGTGCATAGTTGTAGTAGTCTGTCGTGGAAAACACACCATTCAGGATGCCAGTTTGCTTCGTCTGGCTCTGTCTTCCAACCGTAATTGTTGCCTTGCCATTCGTCACACCCAGGTCATTAATTCCCTTGTATACGCAGGAACGGCTGAGTTTTCCGTCAATATATACATCCAGAGTGGTACCACTGGCAACCACACCAACGAGGACCCATCTCTGGTACTCAATGCCATTCACAATGTTACACTTATCCGTGGCAGTGTAAGGACTGGAACCGGCTGCTACAGGGGTGTTAATGCCATAGGGGCCAACCGTTCCATCGGCAGCATCGCCGGTTCCCTGATTCACCACCAGGGTTCCGTTTGTGGGCGTCAGACCAATGAATAGAAGGGTCTTTGCAGAGGATGTTATATCAAGAAGGGGGATAGTCTGTAGGCCAGACGTCTGCGGAGATGTGCTATAGATGCTGACCCACATCGTCACAGTGTACTGGCCACCCGATGTCAGACCAGACGCATTTGCAAACTCTGCTACCGCAGAGTAAGATCCAATAGTTGCCGGCTTCGCTGCGTCGCAACGAATTACGCCCCCACTCTTCAACTGTGTCGCATCGAGAACGCGACTGGGGATGATATTCAGACTCGACTGAACCGTGGCAGAGCTATACAGGAATGTATACATGTAATACAGTGCGATCAGGAGTACGATGAAAAATGCAACCCCTCCAATCATTCCGGAGGAAACCGTCGGCATACCCATGTTTTTAAAATTCATTCCTGTCTGTCCAACCTGACTCATTCTGTAATAGAAGGAGAAAGCCTAACTCACAGAAGTTGCATATACGGAAAACGGATTGGGAGGATGAACAGGGGGCAGGCCTGAGCACGTCCCAAGAATACACGAGGGGATGTGTAAATCGAGCGAGAAATCCATTTGATTCTGTGCATAGGGTAGACCAGTACTATCAACAAGCTGTGCAACATCGTTTGCAACATCATCAGATGACGTGTGCCCAAGGGTAGATGAGAATAAACCGATCTGCCCGACCCAGCCATCCATTCCTCCAACCATCCATGGATTTGTCGCATATGCCGGAATCGGAGAGTACTGAAGATATGTACTTGCAACAGAATCAGCTCCATAGTACACATCAATACGGCGTCCTTCTTGTGCTATGGTAATTACAGTCCACTTTTGGAGGGGAATTGCCGGGAGAGATATAGTTTCTATGTGACGTGCATTATTGCTTGCAGTCTGAATGGCAAGTACAGTCGATACGAATGGCTTATCCGATTGAGCCAGGTAGCCGGATACCAAGAGATTTACAAAACTGCCCAACGACACGAGAGGCTTCAAATAACTGTCAGCGGAACAGTTGCTGCAGTCATTTCCCGATTTACACGTGCACGATGTAAACGAATAGTCAGTACACGACTGCTTCAGCTTTGTTGTGTCTGAAGGATCCGTGCAATTAATGTTTGATATGGTTTTCGGTGCAGTATTTATGTATACTGCGAACCGCAGAGACGATGGTGTAGTCATATTCCACGGAAGACTCTTATTAGGTAAGGCCTCTGTTAAAGGATCGGATAGGGTGTACATTTTCGTTGACTGTGAACTGCGTTTCATATAGAGGAGTGTTAAAGAAGTAACTATCGTTATAACAACGAGTACTATTACGATAGTTAGTATCGTCATATCTATCAGTATTATGCATTAATTAGTTCACGTATCCTTTGCTAGCTAGATGGGCTAGGAGAATTGGCCCAGAGCTTAGTTAGATCAACGTTGCCACTGGGCTGGCTGAACATACTGTTTCCACACGAGTCTGACCCCGACCCTGGAGTATACTTAGGCATTGCGAATCGTGTTATAGGGGTCAGTCCAACCTTTACACCCGCAAGTTCTTCTTGGCGTACTGGACGACCCCAGAGCATCAGTGTCTGCACATAGCCGCATTTTCCTGGGCGTGTGTTCGCATAAAACACCTGTTTCTGCCCAGGATGTATCGGATTCGTTCCACCCACCGATGTCTGAGATACCTGCAGACCATTGTAGTAGACCGTAAAGATATTTGTATCGTACGTTATCATGATACGGAAGGGAGTGTATAGGGGAATATTTTGTATAGGAAAGCTGCTACGTTGCACAATGCTACCGTCACTAGACTTGAGGAAATACGTTACAAGGATATCATTTGTAGTATCATCGACGTAGCATATCATCGAGACGCCGACAGGGTTAGAAGAGAATTGGGTCGCTATTCCATTGGCGACGGCACCCGCATGGAGGGGAGATGTGGCAGGGTTGAATGGGGTCGTTGAGCTGTAAAAGATAAGACGATCCAGCCCAGACTTTCCCGTTAAATCGGTTAAACACATGTCGGCGGAGACCGAGTAATTGTTCTCAAAGGCGTAATTAACTAAACTATCTCCCATAACTGCTGGGTCTGGGGCGGGAGTTATTGGCTGAATTCCTGCATTCCAATACATCGAATAGTCGGTCGTCGTTACAATAGGAATGACTCCCTTTCCTCCTGGGACGAACTGAAATACGGGGTAGACTGCATAATGGATGAGAATTAGGATGAGAAAGATGACTAGACCGTATAAGAAGAAGTAGAAGAAGAATTGTAGAGCGTAGCCACCGGAAGAGCTACTAGTCATTGCCGTGCTCACACCTGAAAAGCTTGGTAGGCTCGGCATGCTTGGTAGGCTCGGTAGGCTTGGTAGGCTTGGTAGGGTCGGCATGCCCGAGAAGAAAGAGCCCGATGTAGGAGCCGAGGTCGATCCAGAGAAGAAGCTACCACCTGTAGCTTGACCAAAGGGACTTTGTAAAATAGGGCCAAACTCTTTGGCATATTTTGCAATTATTCCTGCCCTCTGATTCGTCGCCATCTGATTTAGACGTGTTTTCTCTTTTTTACAGTGAACGAGTTGGACTTGTAATTATATCCAATCTTCGAGTAAAATTTACGTGTCTCGTTTGCCTTACAGTCACGCAGCTTCTCTCGCAGGTAGCAGACGAATGATACACGGCTAAAGGGTTTCTCGGCACCCAGTGTCCCTGTCTCCAGAGAATCCTTGTGGATCCGAGGAAGCCCCTTGTTCGCCTTCTTATCTTCCTCTGTCTCATACAACTCGGTATTACAGTGCCATTGGTGTACATCCATCGCCAGGAAATCTCCCGTACGCACATTGAACCCGATGCCGAACTCGGGCATCAGCGTGTAGCCACCGTGATAGGAACCACGTTCAATGACTGAAAGATTGCCATACCCGTCCTTGAAGTCACCGTCGTCCTTGTGCAGGGCCGTTCGGAAATTTCTGTTAATTGTCACCGAGGAAAAGGAAGTGTCTGTTATATGGACCATCGGCATTTGCTCAGCAGCCTTCTTCTGCAGGGCGTATTTATCCGGGACGAGGGATTTAAAACATCCATCAATGGCACGGATGAAGGGCAGACCGTGCTGATAATACTTCCAGTACCGCATAGTGTATGATGTAATACGACAGGGCAGCTTCATGAAGGGAGTCGCATTGAAATATCCTAGGACTGAGCTAAAGACGTTATTATTCACCCTCATCTTTGACATCTTTCCTCGGACCGTCTCATTCGCCGACCAGCCGCTGATATTCTGGGGCTTCCTTGCCTTCCAGTACTTACTATCCACTGCAATAGGTCCTGCTGCTGCCCCTCGGTTTCTCGAAGGGCCTGCTGCGATCCAGAAGGCCTCCCACCCTATCTTAATCATTTGCGGGTCGATGACCTGTTTACGCAGCTTTGCAATGAGTTTCTTTTGACCCCCTATTACTGCATAGACATCAACATCTTCATCGAAGATCTGGTATCCCTTGCCGTCAAAATGGGCCCCCTCCTTTGCCTTTATTTCGTCGGCAGTCATCTTGGCTTCTACCACAACTTCTTTTGCCTTTTGTTTTATGGGATGGGCTGTTTTCGGGAGAGCAAGCCCCGTATATATCTCTTCTGGTATCTTACCCAGAGACATCTACTTATTACTCATAAGATAGAATAATACACCACACGAGATTCCACCTAGGGCAACCCCTGTAAGAAGCCCCTGGGTACGAGCCTTCCAGTCTCCCTCGGCAATATCATCGGCTGACCAGATGGGGGAACGGCCGAGTTGACCGAGACGTCTGAGATACTCGAGTGTCTCTTCTTCCGTGAACTGCTTCTTATTCAGACTCTTGCTCACTTCATTGTGTAGGAGCAGGGTCCATTTGAACAGGTCTCTGCGTCTATCGAGATGGGGTGTAATAGGGTACTTCTTCATGTGTTCAACATAATGGTCTCGGCAAATGGGACAGGGAATGAGGTAAGATAGACTCTCGAAGAATTCTCTCGCCGCCTTCTTGTGGCCGTGAGAGGGTTCGGCAGGGTAGCCGAGGGCAGCGATATGGATTGTGTTCCAGAAAAAGGGTCCCCATGTCTCGGGAGGGATATGCATTCTATTTGTTGACCCGTTTCTTCGTATTAGAATGGACGCGTCTAGGACCAAAGGCCCTCGGTCTAAACAACGCAGCCCCTACTATACAGGGCAATGTCTTACATGTACAGGGGTCAAAAGAATTTCTGCACAAATTGCGGGGGCAACGGTCACACATTCAAGGGGTGCATAGCACCTGTAACAAGCTACGGAGTAATCATGGTGAGACCGTCAAAGTCGTTTGTTCTCGAGCAGAGCCTCACCTCTCCAGGGAATGTAACAGGGCTCGAGAAGGAGAATCTGGAGTTCCTTCTCATCCAGCGTCGAGACAGCCTCGGATTCATTGAGCTGATCCGAGGGAGGTACAAGGTCAATGACGTGGACTATATCCGCCTCCACCTTGGCGGAATCACCAAGGACGAACAGCAACGATACAAGGATGGTCCCTTCGATGTCCTCTGGAATAGTATGTGGGGACTCAATCATTCCCATCTCTACAAGAACGAGTTCGAGACTGCCATGGCAAAGTGGGAGCAGATTCGTGCCGGCGTAACTGATGCTGCAGGCCGCACGTGGACGATGGATGAGCTCATTGCCTCTGCCCAGCCACCCAAGGAGACTCCAGAGTGGGGATTTCCCAAGGGCCGCCGTGATGCCCAGGAGAGCGACTATATCTGTGCCATGCGTGAGATGGAGGAGGAGACCGGCGTCAAGGAGTCAGAAGTTATCTGTATTAATAACATTGAGCCCCTCGTGGAGTCTTTCTTCGGCAGTAATCACGTGCACTACTGTCACAAGTATTTTATCGTCTGGGTACCACCCACCCTTAACATTAAGTTCAATGTAGACAATGACCATATGCGTCGTGAGATTGGAGACATTCAGTGGTTTTCCGTAGACCAGGCCCTTGCCCATCTACGCCCTGAGAATCTCGAGAAGAAGGAGGTGCTTCTTCGTGCGGCATCCTTGTTCAGAAATCTATGTCCCTTTCCTATCCATAGATAGAATGGCGGCCGTACCCGAAGGTAAGGCTCTCCTCGAACGATGGAGAACCGCCATCGACATTAAAGACCAGTATGATGCCCTGGAAGAATTATTTAAGAATAACATTTTTCCGTCAGAGGATCACCCAACATGGGAATCAGAGGGGGGTCTCTATCCGGACCCGCACTTTCCACGTCCCACAGATGCTAAGGGCGAGTGGCAGGCGTGGTATGCAGACACAGTACGCAGCGTCGCCCCAGCAGACGACTTCCTCCCCAAGCTCCTAAGAAAACGGGAGTTCCAGGAGAGTCTACAGCCCCCCATCACTAGCCTCGATGTTGATAAGTGCCGCCTCTCTGAGGACTTTCAGATCACACCTGTACAGCGGTTCGTCTCTCGTCTCTTATCCCCCCGCACTCCTTATAAGTCCGCCCTTCTCTATCACGGTGTAGGTGTAGGTAAAACGTGTGCAGCCGTTACGGTATGTGAATCGTATCTCGAGATGTATCCCGATACGAAGGTCTGTATTATTGCTCCTCCCAACATTCAGGAAGGCTTTCGCAGAACCATCTTTGACATAAATTCCTTGAAGCAGGGGCCAGAGGGAAATACTCACAACGGGTGCACAGGAAATATCTATCTTTCGCTGACAAATAGCTTCAACGAGAAGAATCCGAAGATCATTGACACCCGTGTAGATAAGGCAATTAATTCTCGCTATGAATTTTTCGGTTACACCTCCTTTTACAATCACATCCAGCGTCTCCTGAAGTCACTGGAAAAGAGGAAGGCGTCAGAGTCTGTCAAACGTGAGGTCTTACGCAATGAGTTCTCTAATCGGATCTTCATTGTCGACGAGGCACACAATTTACGCGACAACCCCGATGAAAAGGAAGAGGATGGGAAAGACGATGCGAATGAGCAGGAGACGGCAGAGTCCCGTGCAGGCAAGAGGTTAACTCCCTATTTGAGAGAACTGCTATCGGTCTGCGAAGGAATCACCCTGGTTCTGATGACTGCGACCCCCATGTACAACTCGTACATTGAAATCATCTTCTTACTGAACCTCCTCCTGTTAAATGATAAGTTCGCCACCCTCCGTGTATCAGACATCTTTGAGCGTGACGGTTCCTTCACTGCATCTGGCGAGCGGATTCTCGGGAAGGTGGCTTCCTATTACATTTCCTTCATGCGTGGTGAAAATCCTCTGTCCTTCCCTCTCCGCCTGGAGCCCCCGCTTACTCAGAGGATGGTCGCATGGCCATCAAGGGATCCCAAGGGGCAGGCGATTCCTGACAACGAGAGGGAGAGACTTCTTCCTAACGTGAAGGCCGGTCTCGACAAGGGTGGTCTGCCCTGCGTTCCCTGTCGGCTCACTCCCGAATCAGAGGCCTTTTATAAGGCAGAGGCAAATGAGATTGTTCGCCACGAACAGGGTCTCGGCATTGTCGCCATGGATATCTTAATCCAGGGAGGTAATTGGATCTTTCCTGTGGAGGGTACGATTCTGCGTGAAAAGATTGGTCAGCGAGGGTTCGACGGGTGTTTCCAGAAGGAGAAGCGTGGATCGGCCATTACCTTCAGTCCCCATGAGGGCGAGGATGCGTCCTGGCTTCTTCGCTCCAATATTGAGTCGGCGAGTGGAAAGGCAGCGGCCGTCCTTGACCGCCTTGCAGCGTGCAAGGGCGTCGCCTTCGTCTACAGTCGTTTCGTCCCCTCTGGTGCACTCACCTTGGCATTAGCTCTGGAAGCGAATGGCTATACCCTGTGGGGACGTGACGTGGGCTTTCTCTCCACGGGCATTCAGGATGACCAGGGGAGACAGTGTGCACTGTGCCCCTCTAGGGAGAGGGGGCACGGAGGCGACCCTTTGTCCGCCGCGGGCGGGCATGCCTTCAAACCAGCCAAATATGTCCTTCTGACCGGTTCATCTGAGCTGTCTCCTAATAATGCAGGCTCCATTGATGCTGCCCGCCTGCCTAAGAATCTCTATGGCGGTGAGGTGAAGGTTGTCCTTGGTTCCCAGGTAGCCGGCGAGGGTCTTGACTTACGGTACATTCGTGAGGTCATTGTCTTCGATAGCTGGTATCACTTGAATAAGCTGGAACAGGTGATTGGCAGAGGTATTCGTAATTGCTCTCATGCACTCCTCGATCGAAAGTTCCGTAATTGTACCATTGCCCTGCTGGTAAATAGTTACGCATCAGAGCCCGAGGCCGAGACGATTGATATGTATTCTTACCGCATGGCTCTGGAAAAGGCCATCCAGGCTGGCAAGGTTCTCCGTGTACTGAAGGAGCATGCCATTGATTGTTCTCTCAACAAGGATTCCATCCTTCTGAAGGGTATTCCTCCTATTCCTAGCATCTTCGATAGCCAGGGTATCGAGCGAAAGAACGTGGACGTAAATGATGTACCATTTACGGTGATGTGTGACTGGCTAGAGGAGTGCGACTACGGATGTCGCTCTGGCCGTGGAGATCCTATGCCTCCACCTCCGTCACTTGATCAGCAAGATATTACGACATACGATGAATATACGGCGAGGTTCCATATCCATACCATTCGTTCCTATATCCAAGACCTCATTGCAAAGAATGAATACTATGTCACCTTCGATAAGATTCAACAGCAATTCGAGACGATTCCTCGCACCATGTTACTGTCTATTCTGAATGACATGGTGAACCGTGATACCTTTCGCATTAAGACAGCAAACGGTTCAGGGCGAATTATCTTACGTAACGGCTACTACCTGTTTCAGCCTGATACTATTGCGGATGAGTCAATTCCTATTGCAATTCGTGTACGCCATGTACCTGTTCCACGTGATGTCTTCAATCCGACGGTCTATGGAAAAGTGAAGGAGGAGAAGCCTGAGGCGGTGGGTGAGCAGACCTTTTCTGTCTTAGCACCGGCAGATGATACAAGCGAGGCACTTTGGGAAGAAGTGAAGGACTGGGCATCTGATATTCAAAAGGGCAATGCTAGTACAAGCGTTGTCCCTGACACTGTGTTATATGAGCTCCAGCAACTGAAGGCGAGTAGTGGCATTTACGAGGGACAAAAGGAGAAGTTCGAGAAGATTCTTTGGTTGTACGAGAGTATTGCAACAGATGCGGAGATGCGGAAGAGCTATGCCATGGTTGTGTTAAAGTATGTCTGGGATGAGTACATTACCACGGCGAAGAAGAGAGAACTTCTGGCTGGATTTTCTTCCACAGACCCTGTGCTGAAGGCGGTGGCTGATGATTCATACTGGACTCTTGAGGGTACTACCTACCTACGTGTAATCAATACGGAAACGAATGTTCTGGAGTATCTGTGCCCTGAACTGTCTTCAGGGTCTTCTTACACCGTATGCTCCCCTGCGATTGTTTCGGTATTGGCGAGAGAGAAGGGGCGTGATCCGCTTCTGAAGACTCCTATTACGACGGCTACTACGGGAATTAACTATGGATTCCTGATCTATAGTCCCAAGAAGAGGAGTCTAGTCTTCAAGAAGGGGCGGCCTCCGCTTGCAGGAGGGAAGTTGCAGCGTGGGGCAGAGTGTGCGAATAATAGTTCCACCAGCTCGGAAATTGAGGCACTCAAGCAATATGGTACAATCTTGCGTCGTGCAGGAATACCAGATATGGGGCTAAATACGAATGAGCTGGCGAGGAGGACTATTGAGAACAGTTTACGTGTGTGCACGGTGGTTGACCTTACTCTTCGTATGATGGATGAGCTAAAGGTGGATGGAAAGCGGTGGTTTTATAGGACTATTCAGTCGCATTTAGTGGGGCATCCTTTACGTTAGGACCCTCGGACCTAAAAATGAAATTCTACTCCCCAATAGAGTTAGTCCACATGGAACAGGATGCCATTTTCGAAGAGAAGGTTTCTCTCTCCGCAAAGGACATGGTTGGAGAGATTCTCTCCTTTGACGACTTGCTTCTTCGTAAGATGAGGAAGCAGATTGAGGGCAAGTGTACTAAGCACGGCTTCCTTATCCCTGGCTCCCTGAAGCTGCTGAGTAGGTCTTACGGGTACATGGAGAAGGGGACGTTTACGGCAGATAGCTTGTACTACATGAAGGCACAGGGGAGGGTGTACAACCCTCCCAACGGCACTGTAGTGGAGGGTGTGGTCATGAGGAAGTCGAAGGCGGGTCTGTACATTATCATTGAGAATGCCGTACACGTGATGGTTGTGCGTGACCTTCATATCGGTAACAGGGAGTTTGATGCTGTTGAGCTGGGGGATAGCATTCGGGTGGAGATCAAGAAGTCTCGCTTCCAGATCAATGATCCCCACATCCTCAGCATTGGGCAGTTCCTTACGGTGGTGTCAACGGGTACTGTTGCAGGTGCAGCTGCTGCTGCGGAGGCTATCGAGCTGGGGGCTGCGACAGCTGAAGAGGCAGAAGAGGAGTCTGCTCCTGAGGAGGGAGAAGAGGCGACGCCCAGGGATGGGCTAGAGGAAGAGGGAGAAGAGGCAGAAGCAGAAGTAGAGGTAGACCCCTTCAAGGCCCCTGCAACAGAGTCGATTGATATCTCTTTATAAACCGCGTACATATATCCCTAAATTCATTCTAATGACTCTACAATGAGCGACGGAGAGCAGCGAAATGATTTTGAAACCCGCAAGAGGCTTCATGAGGAAATAAAGAAATTTAACCGCACCGAGCAGGAAGAACTCTTCCGCATTCTTAAGAGGGAGAACGAGGAGGTTAGCGAGAATCGCAACGGTATCTTTTTTGACCTAACTGTAATCAAGGAGTCGACTCTGAATAAGATAAAGGAGTGGATAACCTTCTGCAAGAAGAATACCACCGAGTTCGAGGAAAGAGAGAAGGAAATGGAGCTTCTAACCAAGAGCCACGAGGGACAGAACCACTGACCTAAGGAATTTTCACATAGGTAACCTAAGATGGAGGTACTACTCCAAAAGATTTCTGAAAACCCGTCTAAGCATACGGTATTACCTATGTTTACACGTGAACTTCAAATGAACCCGAAGAACACCCTATGGGGCGGTGAGCTTCGGACCCTCACTCCACCAAAGCTTATGACGGCATTCAATTATCTGAAGGATCCCTTGATGGTTCTTGCCGGCCAGGCATATGTGTCGACCCAGGTAAGGGATAGTTCCTTTCAGTTACAGGAGAAGGCTGTTAACTCAATCCGAGGAAATCGTAAGCTCACGAAGGCCTCGATGGCCGAGGCACTGAGTGCAATGACACCCACTGCCGAGCAAACAAAGAAGGTGGCGATGATTCTCTATGAGATCTATGAGGTGAAAACAGTGTGCTTCGACGCCGATGCAAAAACCCTCTGGACTGTGCCAGAGGATCTCAGGCGGTGGTCTCCAGGACCATCGATCTGGATAGATGCTCGTTGTGAGCACATGATTGACTGGTCCGCGGCCGGTGCAAAAGAGGTGAATATGGGCGAGTGGCTATCCGATAGGGAGGACGATGGCTGGACAATTGCATGGCCCGTCGCTGAGGGATCCTTTGAGGAGATCAAGCAGAAGGTGATTGAGCGTAATGTTACACCCAGGGTACCCAAGCCAAAGAAGGATGATTGGGCAAAGACACTCGGAAAATGCCAGGCGATTGAGCATTTGCTTCGACCAGTCCAATAAAGTTGACGAAGGAATAAAGCATTTCGTCTAGTCACAGTAGAATGGAACTACAGCCGGAGGAAATATCCAAGATAAAGGATATTTTGTCCAAGTGGTTGACCACCGACACGATGGAACTAGAGTCCACGGTCACCGGACCTGTTAATGCCACCGCCTTCATGGAGGTTGCACAGCGTCTGACGTCCAAGGGATATACCGCACTTCCGCAAGAGGATCATATAAAAATTATGACCCCCGAGAAAGTGCGGTTCACCATCGTCGGTATGTCGTCCATCGAGGAATACTGTCGCACGGATGCCCTCGAGACAGCCCCCTTTGAGGCAATGGTAAAGGATCGTACAGGCAAGGAGGATTCTGCCGACCTGAATGAGTATGGGATTCGTGTTAAAGTGCGTAGGGAGCTCCCTCTCGGCAAGGAGGACGCCGATGTGAAGTCTCTCCTCCGTGGCTGGGCCACGAAGAAGAAGGCCTTTCGCATCCTGCGTCGCTGGTCCTTCCTCGGCGAGGGCCTCCGCTTCGATCTCAGCATGGTCCGCAGTACCCCTACAAAGCGTGGCGGTGAGTACGACTGGCAGACATCGTTCAGGCAGCGCGATATTACTCGCACTGAGCCGACCTATGAGATTGAGGTCGAGCTCATGCGGCCCGAGACACCCCAGGCCGACACGGCGCCCTATATGAAGACACTCATCCGTGGAGTGGGAGAGGTGCTCCGTGGTCTCCAGAAGCACCACCTCCTCATGCGAAAGTCGAAGATCCGTGCAGTTATTGATGCATACCAGGCACTGGCACGGACCGAGCGTTTCCGTGGTGTTGCCCCCATCACCATGATCCTTGATAATATGCGGAAGGACCGTGTACCCCGTGTGCCCAATATCCGCGACGGCTACAATGTGACCGACAAGGCTGATGGAAGCCGTATGATGGCCTTCACCACTGGGAAGGGAGAACTCTATATGATCGACATGACGTTCAATGTCTACAAGACAGGGCTCGTGGAGGAGCCTTTAAAGAACTGCCTCCTGGATGGAGAATATATAACGCGGGACATTGAGGGAAATCCGATTATGCAGCTCATTCTCTTCGACGCCTACATCATCGGTGGCGTAGATGTGTCCCAGAAGCCCTTTGCCGGCGACGACGGTAGACACGCTGCTATGCTAAAGTGGGTCACGACGTGGAATTCGGGTGGTGGGCCTAACATCGCCCCAGGGGTCACTTTAACTGAGAAATCCAAGATTATGGTGTCGATGAAGACCTTCAAGTTTGCAGCTCCCGGCGATAAGGAAATCTTTGAGCGGTGTAAGGAGGTTCTCGACACCAAGACGGGATACCATACCGATGGTCTGATCCTCACGCCGAACAAGGACCCCCTTCCCTCTCGGCCAGGTGTCGCCTTTCATGCACAGTTAAAGTGGAAGCCGGCCGATGAGAATACTGTGGACTTCCTCTGCATGATCGAGAAGGTCGCTGGCTCGTCTACCGAGGATGAGATCACGAGCACGATTATGCCCACGGGCGAGTTTGCCCAGTTCAAGACCCTGCGTCTCTTCGTGGGAAGCGACCTGGACCCCGCATTCGAGAATCCCCGTGGTACCATCCTCTTCAAGCAGCCTCTGCCTGGGGCGGCTTCGGCTCCTACGACTAAGCGAGGAGTGGGAGTCAAGGTACCGTACAAGCCCGTTCTCTTCAACCCGAAGGACATTCCTGACACCATGTCTGCCGTGTGCTATCTGCACGTGGAGACTGATCCTATTACGGACGACACCATTGTGCGGTGCGAGAATGATGGTGATGCTATCCAGGATAGGTCGATTGTGGAAATGCGGTACGATGCCTCGAAGGAGCCTGGGTGGCGTTGGATCCCCATGCGTATCCGTTATGATAAGACCGAGCGGTACCTGAAGGCACTGAAGACAGGGAACTACGGAGGAACGATGAACAAGGATACGGCTGCAGAGGGTGTCTGGAACAGTATCCATGAGCCGATCACTCGGAGCATGATACGCACCGGTGCAGAGCAGCCATCGGCTGAGGAGGTGAAGGCATCTGCCTCTGGCTCCCCTGGGACCGTGGCCCGTGTCTATTACAACACCAAGGCACCCAAGCAGGATCTGCAGAGTGTTCAGGGTCTCCGTGGCTTCCACAATCGCTTCATCAAGGAGAACATCCTGCTTGCGACAGGGCTGAAGGGCGGTAAAAAGGTGCTGATGGACTTTGCCTGTGGACAGGGCGGTGACTTGGTGAAGTGGGTACGCGAGGATGCCGCCTTTATCTTCGGCGTAGACGTGGCAGGAGAGGGTATCCGTGACCCCATGAACGGTATCTACAGGCGTTACCTGAACCAGATTCTGGACAATGGTGGCTACGACTCGGTCGGCACGATGGTGTTCGCAATTGGCTCTTCTGCCAAGAACATTGCGACTGGGGAGGCGGGGTCGACACCTGAGGAGGCGGATATCATGAGGAGCGTCCTGGGTAAGGTGAACCCGAATGGCCCTGTTCCGCCGTTTGTTCTCGAGAGAGCAGCGGGGCGTCTTCGTGAGGGGGCAGATTGTATAGCAATTATGTTTGCCCTGCACTACTTCTTCGAGTCCGATGCATCTCTGACTGGTATCATTCAGAACATCAGTGACTCGCTAAAGGTTGGTGGTGTGTTTATTGGCTGCTGTTTTGATGGTGAGACGGTATTCAATAGTCTGCGTGCCCTTCCCGAGGGAGGGACAAAGGTTGGGCAAGAGGGATCGACGGAGATCTGGAAGATTAAGAAGAAGTACTCGAACACCTTCCTGCCTGCAGATGCCCAGTCGCTTGGCCTGCCTATTGAGGTCGATTTCATCAGTATTGGTACATCTCAGACCGAGTACCTGATGAACTTCAAGCTGCTAACGGAGAGGATGAATGAGATTGGCTGCTACCTGATGAATAAGCAGGAGTGTGCGGATGCGGGCATTCCCTTTCCTGAGAGCACTGCCATGTTCTCGGACACGTACGATGTAGCGAAGAAGCAGAAGCAGAACTTTGCCATGTCTCCTGCGGTGCGTGAGTATTCCTTCTACAACCGCTGGTTCATCTTCAAGAGGAAGAGCACAGGTCGGCTGGGTGAGGCGGGAGCGGCAGCTCCTGGTATTCCCTCTGTGGTGGCGGCGCCTGAGGAGCCCGTGGGCCCAGCCACTTCCGTGGCACCGCCTCCACCCCTGGCTCTTGGAGGACCCCAAAAGGAAGAAGAAGCTCCTCTAGCCCCCTCAGCTGATGCGAAGGCCCAGAGTCTCGCCCAGATGCAAAAGACGAAGTACACTGCTACCCAGCTCATTCAGTTCTATATCGATTCTCCTCTCACCGACAAGCTCGGTGTCGGCGACGTGGAAGCTGTCCGTTGGCTCGGACCCTATGCTCCTGTGCCTGTCAAGGATGATGAGGGCATTGTATATCCTACTATCGATCACTACATGGCAGCGATGTTGTACAAGGTCGCCACGAATAAGCCCCATCTGGCCGCCAGTCTCTTCTCCGCCGAGCAGGGTGAGCTTCACCGTGAGTTCCTCACGGAGCGGGCCAGGAAGCTACAGACCGTCAAGGCCAAGAATCCCAAGGCCGAGCCGACCCTCACAAAGGCCGAGGAGTATCTGCTCATCAAGTCTGAGATTACAAAGGTGCATACAAAGATGTCGACGACCGACCCCGAGGGTTTATATTCCTTCAAGGGCATTCAGTTCGATGAGGGTAGATGGCTGTCGCTGAGAGCCGGCCTCCTTGCGGGAGCAGTCAAGCAGAGATGGGATATTGATCCCCTGCTGCGTAAGACAGTGGAGGCTGCTCGTGAGAAGGCGAAAGTACTCGTGTACTACACGGGAGAGAATAGTGGCTCGTACATGGGTGCAACCTTCCGTAGTTCGACAAAGACTCTGGATGGGCAGAATGCATATGGTATAGAGCTCATGAGACTGGGTGGATTTAGATCGGTGTAAGAGGGGTCTAAGATTATAGTGAGACAGAGTAGTATGAACCTGGTGTTCCTAGTCCTCTTTTTCATCGGGTGGGGTCCTATGGACGGACATGGTCATGACCTTGGATTAGGCCTTGGTCCACACGACATAGGTCAACGGCAACTCCTCTTTAACGGAATAATAGAGACATCCACGTCAACTCAGTCAAAGACGTCGACAAAGACTACCACCTCCACCAAATCTGCCTTCCCTTCGCAACAAGCAAGTCTTTCTCTTATACAAACTCAGAGTGTACCCTACACTCGTCCCAATACAAGGACTGCCGCCGTATCAAAGACATCTACACTTTCTTCTCTTCCCACCACTTCTTCCCAAGGAACCCGCACTCATACAGGGACGGCCACGTCAACGAAGACAATTACTTCCACAAAAACATCTTCTCCCTCTTCCTCCTCTTCAAAGACATCTTCCTCTTCTCCAACAGACTCTGTATCCCCACGGGGGTCCAAATCCAATTCTGCTTCTCCAAGCATGAGTTTCTCTTCAGCGGCGTCAAAGACGCAGACAGCGACAGCATGTTCGACGAAAACGTCAAAGGGAAGTCAAACCATTCTTGTTACACGGTCATCCACACGGTCAATGGGTGAAACAAAGACGGCGACAGGATCTCCATCTCTCACTCGGTCTTCTGCGCTAAGCAAGACACCTACTGGGACTCCAACAATAACTCGTTCAGCCCTAGGCTCGAAGACCCAGTCAGCAACAGCGACATCCAGTCCCAGCATCAAGGTCTCGAACTCAGAAACCCGCACCCTCCCTGGGACACGCACATCGACCTCGTCGGCAAATGGCACGCAAAGTATTCTTGCTACGAAGACCATAGCTGCAACTAAGACAACCACGGGGACAGGACGAGGCTCCCCTTCAGAGTCTACCACATCCAGTCCTTCAGCATCCTCAACGGTATCAAAGACAAGCACATCCTCTGTTACAGGGTCTGGGACACCTAGAGGATCTTCCACAGAAACAATAACTCACACGGAAACACAGTCGAGTTCATCGTGTGGCTCATTGACAGGGAGCCCAACATCTACAGCGAATCTGACAGGAAGTCCCACCGTAACAGGAGCCCCCAAGCCAACGTCGACAAGCACTGGTTCTCCCTCTAGTACAGCCTCTTCCGCTCAAACACGCACATCTACATCGTCTGTTACCCAGACCTCCTCTCTCAGCTCTTCTAAGACGACGAGCGGGACACCGTGCGGGTCTTCTTCTCCCCTCATTTCCCAGTCTCCCCGCACAACATCCACGATGAGTGAAAGTACCACAAACTCGAAGACTCCTTCGCAGTCGACAACGGTAAGTGTAACGCCCAAGGTGTCAGCAAGTGTGTCGACCAGTGTATCTCCAACTCCCGATTTTGTCACCAGAACATCGACTCGTACCCTCCTCCTCACTCTAACACAGACAATTAGCTCAGTACGGTCGACAACTATTACTCCAACAGCCAGCCAGGCAACGGTTACAGGTGTGCCTTCGACTTCTGCACTGAATACACCAAGTCCCTCTCCAACTAGGGAGACGCTATCGTCGTCTGTTAGCCCTTCTTCTCATAGCAGCCCAAGTGATTCTGGGTCTGCAAGTGGTTCCTCGAGTGTGAGCGGGTCTGGAAGCACCACGTCGACGGTCAGCCCCTCGACAACTGCTAGCCAGAGTGTATCCCCAACAGAGACAATCACATTTAGCGGGAGGACTGTTACAGGCTCTCCTTCTCCGTCTAGGACCAAGTCGGTTGTGCGAACGACCACAGGAAGCCCGAGTGAGTCTAGGACAGGCACGGGGAGTCTGAGTAGTTCACGGTCTCCCTCTGGAACGAGATCTGGATCTGTGGCTTCCTCTTCCACGGGCATGGCAACTGGGTCAGGTAGTTCCTATACAGCTTCTGTAACGGTGAGTCCGAGTCCGATGGCTAGTGGGTCTTCCGCATATTCTGTTACAGGGTCTACCAGTGGATCTAGGACTGGGAGCATCTCTGGCAGCGGTTCTGGCTCCGTGTCTCATAGTTCTACTGCCTCTGTCAGCGTATCTGGATGCGGTACAGGAAGTGGAACTCCCCGTGTATCGGCCACGACGGCGACTACTGCAACCCCCACGCTCCCTTCGACGCCAACGGGAAGTCCAAGCGTCTTCACTGCGTCAGGTCAAGCGACTCCCACCCTGGCAAGCCCAAGTGCAGCGGTAACACTAACTCCCTCAGTGACGTGGAGTGGAGCCACTGTAACAGGGTCTCCCTCTGACCTGGCCTCACCCACTCCTAGTGGTCAAGGAACGGTGACGCCGAGTGCATCGTGGGGGTCTTCATCTGGCCAAGCCACTCCTACAGTGAATACATGGTCAGGGTCTGTCTCTCCCAGCATTGGCGGCAGCTGGAGCGGGCAAACAGTCACAGGGTCTCCTTCTGGGCTGCTCTCTCCAACAGCATCTATGGTGGGAACGACGAGTCCCTCTGGCGTAGGCTCATCAACTGCATCGACTCTGGCTTCGCCAAGTCCATCTGCTTCTCTCCCATCCGCATCAGGACAAGCGAGTGCTAGCGGGATTACAGCAACGGGTGCCGTTTCTCCCAGTGGGTGGGCCACGTTGAGCGGTGCCACGATAACAGGGTCTCCCTCTGCAGCTGGGTCGATAACAGCAAGCATAGCCAGCACAGGAACAGCAAGTCCATCGTGGGCATCGGCGTCGACCCAAGCATCTCCAAGTTGGGGGACAGCGAGTCCAGTCAGTGCCAGCGGCCTGGTAACCCCATCGTCTGGTCTAACTCCATCGACAAGCAGTACTGTCACCGTTACACCTAGTCAGCTTACGGTAACCCCATCTCCTTCTTCCTCAGTATACAGTGCGACACCCCAACGTAGCGGGAGTCCATCTCCCTCACAACTTACCTGGACACCGTCCCCTTCTGCTAGTCTTGCGACTGTAAGCCAAACGATAAGCCCAACCGCAAGTATTCTAAGCCCATCTCCAAGCCAATCGGTTCCAGGCTCATTAACTGCCTCCCCTATTGCCACCACCCAACCTTTTACACTGACGATTAGCCCCACGCAGTCCTATAGCCCTTTTACTGCCACATCCTTTCTCAGCCCCACAGTAACTCCATGTGGAACCTTCACGCCGAGTAAATCTATTAGCCCCAGTCAAACGGGTAGCATATATAGTATAAGTGCCTCGACCTACGTCACTCCAACGGGAATAACACAAACACCCTCTGTATCTGTAACACGGACCATCACTCTGACCGTCACGCAAACACCTATCACTCTTACACCATCTGCATCTTTTGCCTCGCTTACATCAAGTTACAGTGGGTCTCCTTCGGCGATTGCAACAAGCCGTCCTGTTACTGCGACACTAAGTCCAACTGTCTCTATTACTCTCACTAAGTCTGTGACACTGACTCCATCGCCTCTTCCCACCTCATGGCCATATACACGTTCCATTTCATCTACTGTATCTCTAACTCTGACACGCTCGTTAACGATGACAGTATCTCAGACTCTAACACGGTCAACTTCCCTGACGAAAAGTCCTTCTCCTATTCCAACAACCTGGCCGTTCACCAGATCGATAAGCCCTACTGTAACAGTCAGTCTCACACGGTCTGTAACAGGGACACTAAGTCCTTCTCCTATTCCAACCACTCAGCCGTTCACTCGGTCTATCAGTCCAACTGTATCTGTTACGCTGACACGTTCTCTGAGTATAAGTCGCTCTCCTCCCCCCACAGTTCCTGCATCCCTTCTTGCTACTGGAACTCCCTCTGCGACAATTTCACTTACTAGATCACTCAGCCTAACACGGTCTGTAACAGGGACACTAAGTCCCTCTCCTATTCCAACAACCCAGCCGTTCACTCGTTCTATCAGCCCTACAACATCTATTACTCTCACACGCTCTGTAAGTATAACTCATTCTCTAACTGTATCTGTTACACTCACGAAATCTCCCACTATAACCCCATCTCCTGCAGTTACAATTCCTGCCTCTCTTCTCCCTACTCAGTGTGGCTCAGGAACCATTTCACGTACTACATCTGTGAGTCTCACTCGGTCAACTTCCATCACAGTAAGTCCTTCTCCAATTGCAACCACTCAGCCGTTCACTCGGTCTATTAGTCCTACAACATCTGTCACCCTCACACGTTCTCTGACTATAACCCCATCTCCTGCAGTTACAATTCCGCCATCCCTTCTTCCTACTGGAACTCCCTCAGGAACTATTACACGTACGGGGTCAGTGAGCTTGACTCGGTCGAATTCCCTCACAAGGAGTGGTTCACCAATAGCAACCACACAGCCGTTTAGCAAATCTGTTACAGGGTCTGTAAGCCCATCCCCTATTGCAACCACACTGCCGTTTACTCGGTCTATCACAGGATCTGTATCACGAACAGTAAGCCCAACGATCACGAGAAGCAGGTCGCCAATTCCAACAACTCCACCATTTAGCAGAACAGGAAGTGGAAGTCAGACGTTTACACAAAGTCCTAGTCTAAGTAGATCTACTACACTCACGGGAAGTCGAACGGTAAGTCTAACTCGTAGCCGTTCCGTTACGGTAACATCGACAAATCGCACTAAAAGTTGATTAGCTGGGTATTCTGTTAAAGGAGTCCATATGCTTCCGCTTTTAGGAACCCCACTCCAGGACTGGATGTCCTTAGCGAGAGTCAATCGACATGAACGTGATAACCACATTCATTTCGATGAGCCGACCCACGTGTATACCGTCAATGGTACCTACGAGGGATATTGCTCAATCACAAAGTTCCATCACGAGTTCTTTGGGCATTTCGATGCAGACGCCGTGATTGGCAATATGATGCGGTCAAAGAAGTGGCCGCAGAGCCAGTGGTTCGGTATGACACCGAAGCAAATCAAGGATGCCTGGGCAGCGAATGGAAAGGAGGCGAGCGAGGCGGGGACGGCCATCCACTTAGCCATTGAGATGTATTTGAACGGGTCGCCCGAGACTATACCACCATCTATTCTCGAGTCCGTAGAGTGGAAGCATTTCACCAAGTACTGGGAAAAGGATTCTCGGCGGTGGCAGCCGTGGCGTACCGAGTGGGAGATCTGGGATGATCAGCTCCTTCTGGCCGGTTCTGTCGACATGGTCTTCAAGAGTCTAACCGATAATACATATGCCATTTATGATTGGAAGCGAGCAAAGGAGATTAAGATGGAAAATCCATTTCAATCTGGCCTTGGACCATTGTCGCATTTCCCTGATTGTAATTATTGGCAGTACACTTTACAGCTCAATCTGTACCGATGGATTCTGGAGAAGCACTATGGGCTGAAGATTACGGAGTTAGCTTTGATTGTTCTGCACCCGTCGAATACCTCCTTCAAACGCTTCGTCCTGCCCATTCTCACAGATGAGATCGAGGAACTGCTCGAGTGCAGACGAGCTGCCCTGAGAAGGGGCAAGAAGGAGATTGCATATTGGGATTAGCAGTGGCATCCAGCAGGATCACATCTTCTCTTCCCGCCTGCCCATACACCACCATCATTCAAACAATGATCTAATAAGGTACGACCATCAGCTGCTACTGAATTTACTGCAAACCCACCAAAGCTCATATTTGTAAACTGAGCCTCACATGCAGCCTTATCTTCTTGACATTGAGCAAGATTGTTAGCTGCAGTTGCCTGTGCTCCTGCGGATTGGGCTGTCTGCCATAATTGACTTACGTTATCGGGGAAATTTACAGGTACATATACATATGAACTGCGATATAGGCCATCTACTTCATACTGAGTAGCAAGAAGAATATAAGAAGCAAAGTTATTTTTTGCAAGGGTTTGTCCATCGATAGTAGTAGACGTAGTACCAGGATTTAGTGTTTGTATATTATTGCCAATGTTCCACACAATACCATGAGCAGTACTATATAGTGTTGTATTTGTTGTCTTTGCATAAAGCATATAAATAGATATGCTTGCATTAGGAATTGCACTGAGATTAGGTGTTGTCCATCGTACAGTTACAGTAAATGCTGATGGGTCGAAGGTGGCAGAAACATTCGTTGGAGGAGGAATAGGTTGATCAGGTGGAGTTATAGGTGGTGGAGGCGGTGGGGGCGGAGGCGGAGGTGGTGGTAGAGAAAAACCATTTTTTACGCATCCATAAGCTCCTGATGTAGCATTTACATTATAATAGGGGGTGCCTTGATTCTCAAGAGCTTGAATAAAATAACGATCAGCATTTTGAGATGACGGTATAGTATTTGTATTCCCTGCCCTAGCATTTACACCTGTATTATCCCCTGGCACAGAAACTACCTTGTTATACCCTGTGGCGCAAAACCCAGGCGGTGGGGGTGGGGGATTCGATGTACTCTGGGTATAGGAACTAGATGCCAGAGGATTTCCACTAGGATAGGTGCACGTTCCTGTAAAGGTGTACGTACTTCCTGGCAGTAGCCCACTGTATGTATAAGACTTAGTCTGAGGTGTCACAGATTGACTCAACGGATTACCTGGTCCAGATAACTGTAATGTTATACCTGTAGCATTATCACAGCCTGTCCATGATACAGTAAATCCTGTCTGAGTAACACTACTAAACGTGACACCACTCATTGGTATATTGAGTGGATCTACCGTCTTCTGTGTAAACGTTCCTGATGTTAGGGGGTTTCCACTAGGATAGGTAGCAGTAGAAGAAAAGGTATACGCACTTCCCGCCTGCAGCCCAGTGTATGTGTAATAGTTGGTGGGGGGTGCCACCTGTTGACTCGCGGGGTTTCCTGGCCCAGCTAAGTTCAGTGTAATACCTGTCGCATTATCACAGCCTGACCATGACACAGTAAATCCCGTGGTGGTAACACTGCTGAAGGTCACGCCACTCATCGGTATCCTAGGGGCGTCTGTTGTCTTCTGCGTGTAGTTTGCCGTCGTCAGAACACCTGATGTTTCATACGTGCAGCTTGCCGAAAAGGTGTAAGTACTTCCTGGCTGTAGCCCAGTATATGTAAAAGTGTTCGTGGGGGGTGCCACCTGTTGACTCGCAGGGTTTCCTGCACCAGCTAAGTTCAGCGTGATACCTTTTGCGTTATCACATCCTGCCCATGTGACAGTGAATCCAGTAGTAGTAACTGCACTAAACCTTACACCACTCATCGGTATCCTACCATCACTTGTTGTTCCCTCAGCAGTTACGGTATCAGTCTGGCCTACGGAATTTTTCACAATTAGGGAGAATGTATACTTGGTTTCGGGAGTTAGATTATCATAGACAACTGAATGTGCCCCCTTTACACCCATAGCATCGGCAGGTGTAATCTTATAATCAAAGGTATCTCCATACTTCCCTGAATTTACATCCCAGGTAAAGGTCATACCTGTTGCCGTTATTGCAGTCGCCTTGAGTCCAGTAACTGGTGTAGGATTCGGATTTCCACATAGGGTATATGCATCCCATTGTAACGAGGATGTTGTAAATGTACACGAGGGCTTTTCAATGCACGAGGGGTCAAAGGGTGTTGTTGTTATCTGGTTCACCCTGTTATAGTCGACCTGTGAACCAATGTGAGTGTCCCAGGCTCCATATCGGTAGCCACCATCCTTAATGACATTAGGATAACCCGCACTCGTTGTTCCTGGGCAAGATACAGTCTGGGTTCCAGACCCCGTTCCTGAGGTTATAGCATAATTGTTAGACTGAGTATATGCCCGTGTTTCTGCATACTGTTGAGCATTAATAGCTACGCTCGTCACATTAGAACCAGCGTCGGCCGTCTTTATCAGAGGAGCACAGGTAGCAGTATGAGCCGAGGGAACCGCATCTATACCCTGAGACAAGGAATAGGCCTTGTCCTCGGGATAGACTACCACACCCAGGTTAGATCCAGTGCTAGGCCTTCCATCGACGATCGTACCTGTAGTCATACATATTCCACAGTTCGTTACAAAGGTCGGATCAGAAAAGGGATTTGAGGTCTTTGCTCCCTGGTAGCAAAAGTCGATCATGTACAGGAGCGATGTGTTATCGTCAATTCTAGGACCAGTGTTCGGATTTCCTAGGGCTGTGTGATACGTATCCTGTGTAGCCTTTGCCGTAGCTGCCGTTAAAATGTTTGCAACAGAGGCAATGAAGCCCGTGGGATTGTTTCCTGCCCGATCCGTATTTGTCGGTGAATTGATAGTTGTTGCAAGAGCTCCAAGGCGTTCCTCTTCAGATTGGGACATAGACCCAATAAAAGGCTCTTTTGCATGTGTAAATATACAATATAATATATATATACATACGATAAGTACTAGTCCAAGGAGTATATCCTCCATCTACTGGGGAAGTATATTCACATACGTTACACCCCAACCAGAGTGGGGTCCTTTTTGATCAGAGCCGCCATGGCCGCCGAGAGTCTGTTCGCAGGAATGGCCACAATTCGGTCAGGCCGTGTCGACAAAAATCCAACGGTGGTATCGGGGAGTTTCACTGATACAATAAAATCAAGGTCACGTTTTGTACCCTTTACCTGTGCACGGCTAATAGTTACATCCTTCGGTACAGGAGTCTCATACTCATACTCCATCTGGAACATGGATAAACGTAGAATGCGAGAGATTGCCTTTAACTGCTCAGTACTCAACATGCCATCGGGTGCCTGATCGGAGGGCACACCCAGCTCGATGTACCCCTGTTTCAGGCCGTCCAGCTGGGGGAGGAAGTATAACCCATACCTTGCCGCTCCAAGATATGCCTCCAGTTCCTCTGGAAGAGGTTCTTCTACAGGAACTCCCTGTGCGTCAACATCGCTCGACCACGCAAATTCCTCGAAGTGTTTCGGTACCTCGACCTTCTTCTTCAGCCAATCCATGCGGAGTAGTTCTGTCCACTGTGGCAGATTCTCAGGAATGATGTAAGAGGAGCCCGATTTGAACGGAGCCCGTAACGTCACGTACTGCCTTACCCTCTTTGACAGAAGCTCCTTCCTCTTCAGGGGAAATCGAACCAGCTCCTCAATAATTCGCTTCACCATATATGCATTCGCTGCCACAGATTCCCGTCCAACCGTATACTCCTTAGGAATGTGGATCAAGCACTCGGACGACTCGCCCTTCCAGACGCAGCGATTTGTACATGTCTCAGCATCCCGTAAGATACGACAGTCCATTCTCTTGAGTGTCGGCTTCCTGTCCACCTGCGGTAAACTCGAGTCCAGCCAACTCAGCACAGTCCGTCCAATCTTGATGAAAATCCTGTTCCTCTTCTCTGCAACCGAGTAATTCAGATTCGTGTTTCCATCTGCATCATATAGAATCTCATTTATCTCGCCCAGCACAGATCCCTGCACAGTAGACAGCCAATTGGCAAAGGTATACCGAAGATGTTGGTAAATCTCTTCAAAATCCCCCGAATCCATGAAGGTTTCTGTTCTCTTCGTATCCGTTGTATACGCTATCTTAGAATCAATCATCCACGGCAGATCGTCTCCCTTCTCTACTCCCGTTCCCGCAGGAAGCGAATCAGGCTTGAAGACAGGGACGAACAGTCCACCCTTCAAGTGGAAGGCGTACAAGTCAGGATATGCGGCAGACGTCTTATCCAGGCTAAAGAGATTAGCCCTCTCGTACATCGGCTTCACTGTGGGAGGAAGGGTGGCAAAGAGCGGATCAAGTGCCTTATAAAATGCTTCCACAACGTCAGCCTTGGCAATTTGCCTCTTATTCAGGAAGTGTCTCCACGATAATTCAACACTCAGATCCTCGTATATGCTTCCATCGTCGACCACAGGAAGAAAGATAAAGGCCCCGTTCTCCCTAAATAAGGTAGCAGAGACGTGATTATAGCTATCACGCAGAACAGCGTATAATGTACGTCCATCCACTCCATCAAGCTCCTTCGCCTTCGACAGAGGAATCATAGCCGACGACTTGATATCAGGAGATTCCGTATAGGCACCGAGACCCGTTGACTTGCACTTTGTGGCAAACTCCGCAACACGCTCCTTGACAATCTCTGGCCAGTCCGCAAAGGTATCCCTTGTGAATATAAACGTGGTATAATGCTCTGACTTTTTCACATTATTATGGGTGTAAAAGACGGGTTCCCAGATACGGTCCTCCTTGTAGTGTAAAAGGAAGCCCACATCGCAACGGTCGGCCATCCCTGGCGAGACACCATAGGGAGGGCACTTCACTTGCAGGGTCCCCTTTGGCCCAAGTTCGAGAATGATGAACATCACACCATTAGCGTAGGTCCTTGACCCTTGGGTCCGAATAAACATGTTGGGGTAGGTGAACAGCGAGTAGAACTGCCTCGACTCCTTTAACCGAGTACGATCGAAGAGTTTTCCATCCAGTTCGTCAAAGGTACGACTCACCGAATGAGTATCGAGTGATTCACGGCCCTTGAAGGCTAGATATCCTCTCATGCCACGGAGAATCTCTTCCTTGCTCGACGCCTTCCCTACAGATGTCTTAATTCCGAGGAGGGTGGCAAAGGTGTTAAAAAGTCTGATATTCTTGCTCAGAGGCATAGCGGGATCAATCTCAAATGCGGGGTCATAGAACTCGAAGAGGAAATTTCCGTAGTTGAGCGACATGAAGACAATAGGATTGATGATTTCATAGAGACGTTCCTTCAAGGCATCGGCACCCGTGTATCCGTAAAAGGGTGCGACTGCAGCGAAGAAGGAGTCGGCCTCGTACTTGCCCCTATTTTCCACGGCGACACGGAAGAAGCCCGAGACGCTCGGCTCCTTTGTGGTATTGTCAGTCATGATTTTCCAGAAGGTATGGTCCTGCTTCACCAGATCAGGGTTCGAGCTCTGGGAAAAATAGGCGTCAGCTGCGGCAGGGAGAACACCTATCTGAGGGCCTTGGCCACGAGTGAATTCGAGAGGGAGCTTCTCGGGTCCTGTAATATAGGTTGTTTTGATCTTCTTGTTCGATATCTTCGAATCGGATACCGAGTAGTCGTAGGTCATAGGGGAGCCCGATTCGGCTATGACGGGAACTGGGCCTGCATCTGCCTCTTCAGCGACAAGTCCCTTGTATGCAGGATAGCTTGTGTAGACGACCTTGTCCTTCAGGAAACAACAGGGAAGGTGGAATCCCTTCGGGTGCGTGGGACTGCCCTTGCCGAGGAAGCCGACGAAGGTATGTGCCTTGGGGGTGGTTCTTTGTATCACGCTTTCATCGGGAGAAATTTTTTCCTTACGGCGAACAAGTCCACGTTTGCAGAAGGGGCAGGTGTTCGGTGGCTTGGACCCCTCGTCCTTGTGTTGGCCTGTGCGAATATCTCTTGCACGTGTTCCTACGAAATCGTACTTAAGAATGACCAGCTCGTCGGCTATACACCAGAGCTCTGAGCAGGTATAAATATTCGCCTTGCCCTGGTCGAGATTTGTTCCGTAGCGGAGAACGGAGACCTTTTCGGTTTCGATGCCCTTCTTCTTGGCCACGACGGCTGGCACCTGTGCACCATCCTTGAGGGGGTACTCAATCCACTGGAGACGACCCTCAGCCACATCGGGCTTGTAGAGCTCCTTCATTCTCTTGAACTCTCCTTCATTCAGCACGACGGGCTGCTTGAGGGCATTGGCCTGGCACTGCTGGGGATAGGACTTGGTGCTCTTGTGCTCCTTGGGGTACTTGAAGAGGGAGAGATCGTACTTGCGGAGGCGGCGACTGAAGTACGTCTTTGCGGACACCTCGGCCTCACCACCTTCGTCATCAGAGTCGTCTTTCTCTTGTACAGCTTGCCTGGGAGCTGCTGCTGCGGCAACAGAACCCGCCCCTCCAACACTTTGTGGTGCCACTTCTTCCGCATCCTGTTGGACAAGGCTGCCAATAGGTTCAGATTCCTCCTCGAACTCTGGCAGCTCTCCAAGTGCATCAAGTTCAAAGCCGGCATCTATATCGTCTCCCGCGGGGGCTGCCTCTTCTCTATCCCCAAGCGGGACCTCTGCTGCATTTGCACTTGCAGAGGCCTCTGCTTCCCTCTTTTCCACGGCTTCCTCCTCTTCCAGAACCTCAGCTGCCTCCTCCAGGTCGCTCAGGTCCGAAGGAACAACCGAGACAAAGAGAGATAGAAGCGTCTTAATCCGCTGCAGAGTTTCTAGAGAATCCACACGATAGATGTGAAAGGTGTAAAAGGGGTGCTTGCCGAAGATGGCAATATCAATGCCAGGATTGTCCTGTTGAGTAACTTCACGGACCTCGGGATTGACCACCGTAAATTTGGTCATATCCGCCAGGAAAGCCCCCACACGTTCCTTGGCGACTTCCTCACCCACTCCAAATTCATCCTTGAAATACTTCTCCATGTCACTTACCGAAGTTCTTCCCGCAACCTTTTGCAGATCAATAATGCGTTGCAGGTACTGCGACTCCCTGCTCGGTGTTCTGAAATCATTCACACACTTGTATCGCAGAAACATAATAGGTCTCTGTTCCTTGATGGGCGACGATGTCTCCTGGAAGAAGGCACGAAAGTAGGGGAGAACCTTGCTCAGGCGTTTATACGAGAGGGGAGCCGCATCAAGAGAAACCCAGAGAGATAACACAAGGTAGGCATCCTCGAGGCTCGCAGCAGCAGGAGTGTAGGAGTGCTCAAACACTTCCTTCGTTGTCACGAATGGCTGAAGGCGGGGGAAGGAGGAAAAGAAGCGTCCCATCACATCGGCAAGGTGGGCGAGGTCAACGTCTCCTGAAAGACTCTTCTGCTCGACGGATGGTTGTAAGATGAACTTTGCACTCCCATCCTCGAAGACAAAGAAGGTCCCATAGACGGGAGGAACCGAGCCTGTCCCCCGTTTCACAAGCACCTTCATCATCAATAAGTCTTCCTGCGGTGTGATAGACCGCATCCCAGCCCATACGGTAAGAACCGTGGGATCATCCATCTTGGGTATCTCGCCTTCCACATATAACTTGCTAATGGGTGTGTTCGCCTTGGGGTAAAAACGGATATAGGGTATCATTTCACCCACGGGCATATCGTAAAAGAGGCCCTCGAGTTGGAAGGCCGTGCGAGGTCCCCTCCAGCCTATACGCAGATTCCTGATATTACTCACGTTCACATCGTCCTCTCTCACTGCCTCTCCAATAATACGCAGGGGCTTCGATTCCAGCAGATCATTGAGTGCACCTATCACCTTCAGACGTTCCTGGAACCGTTCCACCCTCGTAGGCGTGAACTGTTGAACGGCATCGGGGATACTGCCTCCCTCATAGTCCTTACTGTACTCGGGAAAGTAAGGCTTGAACTTTCCCTCCCAGTCAACACGAGAAATGGGACGCTCACCAGGGTAGGCAGACAGGAGTCCCGTGTATAAGAATAAGAAGATGACATACTCCTCCTTCTCTTGCCGAAATAGTACCTTCTCTAAGAGCATATCGTTCCTCGATGCACTACTCCCCACTTTTACATTGCCCGTGAGATCAACAAATGCAGGGTCTGGTTCGGATACCATACGCTGATAGGGGTTAATCATGAGAAGAGCTGTTCCGTTAAAGATATACTGTAGGTGAATAAATCTATCTTTTACTGCAGTTGGCTCAAGGATGCATTGATTTATAGGGTGAAACTCGTCTCTCTCTCCCTTCTCGATGTAAATCCTAGTGCAGAGATCTCCAACCGTATGAAAGGGGTAGATATCATCAAGGATGAACTCTTCTACTGTCCCCTCACGACCCTGAACTTTTACACGGACCACTTGATCCTTGCGAAAGCTTGTAAGTATGGGTGGTCGGATGATACTGTCTATAAAATCTCCGTAGGAATTGTCTCCCATCTATGAAAGAAACATACTAAGGTCCTTGGACCTGCACTTGGTCCGTTGCACTTGGTCCGTTGCACTTGGTCCGTTGCACTTGGTCCGTTGCACTTGGTCCGTTGCACTTATCCAATCGACAGATCAGTGCCGTCCTTCTTCGGGTCATAAGCTGGAGAATCAGTAATATTCATTCCACAGTAAGACACAGGGTGAGATTTAAAATCCTCATACTTGTAAATTCCTCTGTCTTCTGCCTGCTTGAGAAGCCATCCGAAATTGTTCCAGAAATCAGGCCCATGGCCTATACTCGGTGTTATAGCGTGAGCCATTTCATGAAGTGTTACAAACACCATGATGTTTTCATTTACAAGGCTCTCATCGTGGCCAGACCGTTGTCGGAGGCAGAGGTGCACCTTCTCTCCCTTGTTCACACTGTAACTCGTGTGTTCGGCGTCAGGAGTTGCTTCTAAAAACCGGGATGGTTCAGGCACGAAGTTACGATTCCACTGTTTGACCTGCGGCTTATCAGGGAATTTCTGTAAAATGTAGTCGTACAGGTTCTGTATCTTTCGCCTCACGGTTGCAATCAGATCCGCTGCCTTTTGCTTATCAGGCATGTCTCGGACCATGTAGGTGGAATTATCGACAGAACTCTTAACCTGGACAAGGGGGTATTGATTGGAAGATGATACCATCGTCTGAAATGAATTCATCGTTTTTTGGAAGATTGACTGTAAATCACTCATGTTCTAATCACAAGGGATGATTAGAATATGCGGATTTCTTAAGTGTATGTAGACATTTATGCGATCTCCATATCCCTGCGGTTGGTGTCGGGCTCGATGGTGGAGTTGAAGAAGACGCTGACAGGCACCTGGGGGTTCGGCGGCTCGCTACGCAGCTGCTGGTTGGCGTTTCTCAGGCTCTGGCCCACCGTGTTCACGCCCACCAGGGCGCCGGCGGACAGGAAGTTCTTGCCCTTCAGGCTGCCGGTGCCCATGGGGTTCTGCTGTGCCCAGGTGGAGTTGCCATCCTTGGGCAGGAGCTCACCAGGGGTCAGCTGGTCACGGGGGTAGCAACCGTTGGCGTTGGGCGTAGAGCCAAAGTCTGCCGGGCCGGTGATGTCTTCCAGGTTGGCAAAGCCCTCCTGCTTTACCTGGTTCGCTAAGCCCTCCTTCTTCGGGTTCATGAATCCAGCAGTTGCGGGGGGGTGCATAGCGTTAGGATTTGCTGCATTCGCAGCTACCTGCGGAGCTCCAGGCATTGCACCTGCAGCAGCATTTGGCATGCCAGCCATGCTTCCCGTTGCGTTAGCTGCCATCGTAGGCATATTTGCCGACGTAAAACCATCCTTCGTGTTCACCATTCCGCACATAGTCGGGTCAACCATATACAGACCCACGGCCAGTAACGTGATAATGGCAACTGTTAATACAATGGTACGAACTTCACCACCTGCCATTTGTGCTTCTGAAATAGTGGTAGGCAATATTTTACAGGACAAACCTGCATTAGCGCAGGGACTTGGCCCGCAAAGCGGGCAAAGGGTGTCGGTGTCTCGGACACTGAAACCGACAAACCTTATGTTTGCAAAGGCCTTTCCCCTTCCTCTAAACCCTACTCTTCATCCTCATCCTCCCAATCGGTATCCTCTCCAAACTCTCCTGCATACGCCTGCATCATCCGCTCAGCTCTTAGAAGGGCCATAGCTGCCCGCCGCCGTGCCAGTAAAACGGAATTCTTCTTCTCTTCCCTTGTCGGACTGCTAGTCGGAACGGTCGGACTCACCACGTCCTCTTGCAGCTCAATCAGCGGGACCGTCGCCTGAATCTTCTCCGCCAAAACAAACTCGCAGACAAAAGATTCCTTCGAGATGTGGAGTTTAGAAAGAGTCCAGCGACACATTCCCTCAAAGTCGGAAGATATATCACTTGTCGGAATGGTATAGCGAAGTCTGGAAAGAAGCCAATCCTTCGTCAGTGGCTTGGAAAACCAGCCGGTAGTTTCTGCCAAGAGTACCAGTATCATTTGATCACGAGTCTTTGTCAGATGTTCTTCAAGGGGCACACTCCACTTCCCCCCTTCAACAGATGATTCAACCCGGAAGATGTGTTCCTCATCCCTGCATTCACACACATAGACCTGGCTCTCCTTCGCGTAGATTGGTTTGCCGATCTTCATTATCATGAAGACGTAAAATGTATTATTCACTTTGAACGTGGCAACATCAGCGTTTAAATTAAAGCACTTAACTCAAAGGGTCCAGTAGTTATGAAATCAAATAACATACTCGAAAAAACAATAGATTCAATCATTTCATTTCTGCAAAATGACTTATTCAGGGAAAAGATTAAGCTCATGATCCTTGAACCCATGTTACAGTATTGCATGGAACGATTCTTTCCCTATATCTTATTCATCTGTGCTATAGTGATTTGCATGATTCTTTTATTGATTAGTATATTGGTTGTACTTTTACTGCGAAAATCTGCAGATGGAATACACTCGTAGGCTAGTAGATGGATTTACAGGCGATTGCAACTGTGATCGGAGATAAGGTGAGAAATTGGGTATACTTTGATAATCTGGCAGCACAGTTCTCTCGGCAGCTTCAGCAGTCCCGTGTAGCAAAGACACGTTGGGAAACAGAAATCATTGCAGACCTCAGGCAAAATAAGCTAGATAACTCAGTGATTCAAATCTCTGGAGCGAGGCTCAATGTGCACACAGAGAAACATACACAACCCCTTACACTCACTCGCCTTGAAGACCTTCTCCATGAGTATTATTCGAAGAAGCCTCTTGGGAGCAACGACGAGACCCATGAGATAATTAAACATATTCGGGCTAGTCGTCAGTATACATCGAAATGTATCCTCAAAAAAAATTGATCGGCTCCGGCGGTGCCACTAGATGTCCAAACTCATCACGTGGTATGTCTCGCAACTTTCAGCTCTGGCTTTCCCAGCAGTTTTCCGTGTCGTACAGTGACACTCTAGAGAGGAGGGCCTATCTCCCTGTGTTTGCTGATGCATTGACAGGTCTGTTAAAGGGACGGGGGTACATCATGGATTACAGGTGGGGTTCTCTCGCTGTTGCACGCTGGATCTACAAGATCCACTGTGATAACGCTCTGCGATCTCCTGTCATCCTTCATCGTAACATGGGGGAAGACAAGGATGAGTATCATGATACTATTACAGATGAGCTTCTACGTGAGTTTCTAGAGGGATGGAAACACATTCCCGACTTTAACTCGGACACCCGTCTTGGTCGCACCCTATATAACGAACTACAGAGGTTCCTGTGGACGTACATTGACATAGATGAGAGCCCAAGGGGTGATGCAGTTGCTCACTGGATGGAGGGATCTGATACTGAGTCAGATAACGGGTCTGGTGGAAAGGTCGATGTCTATATTCAGGACGTGGATGCGGGCTGGCACAAGTCCTTACGCTAATGCGTAAGGAGTTCTTGCCCGATGCCAAGGCATCGGGCTACAAGTCGTTGCGTTGAAAACGCAACGATATCGGCTTTGATGTCAAGGACATAAAAGCCCAAATCGCTACGCTAATGTGCCTAGTTCCAAGAATGGGAGTTATTCGGAAGAATTGCCATCGTTGATGCCTGCTGTTTAAATTCGGCAACCTTTTTGTCATAGGCCAGTGCTTCCGGGGAAGTGGGAGTGTTACGTGCAATATCACCAGAATTTGCAAGATTATTCGTCGGCTTCTTTCCGTAGCATGTCACTCCATACCGCAGCTCAGGATTATCAAAGTAGCCTCCATTTACCCCTGTTACTCCACACTGAGTCCTCTCCTCTTCGGGACCAGACTGTGCCTTGTCATAGGTTTCCTGAGACGTAGGATATACAGCCATCTGCCCCTTCACCCACCCGTAATTGCACCAATCTGCACCCTTCGACCAGGCCTCCTTGACCTGATCGTACGTTGCAAGCTCAGCACCTAAGGCCTTGCACAGAGGTTCAGCGTCGTAGTACGTATACTTGTTGGAGGACACGTTAAAGACCTGCTGGCCTCCGCCAGGCAGAACCTTTTCTATGACAGAACCCACGGAATGTTCTTGCTCGTGCGACTTAGGGGCAGCCTCTTGTGCGGGCGGCGGCGGAGGCGGACTGGCCACCATGTTCATACTTTTCGTCAGATCATCCCACCCCTTTTTCAGGTCATCCTTGAAATAATAGATAAGTCCTGCCATAATCAGAACAAACAGTGCCCAAAAGATATACATCATAGTTCCTGTACTCATAGACCCGACCGACGCATATGTTCCTGGCGTCGATGTATCTCTCACAGGAAGTATGCTGTTTAAAATACGTGAATTACGTGTATTCGTATTCATCTACTATCTAGTGCCTGGAAAGTATCTACTCCTTGGAAACTTAGACGCCAGACTCGGGCTTTGTACGGTTACCCCCACGAGAATTGATGTACTCACGCTGTTCAGGCGTCGTGCATACACATCCACCACTGCACGAGAAGGATGAACCACAGCAAGAGGGCTTGCACTGGTTATTCTTGAACATGAACATGTTATCAGGGCCAACTTCTCCTGCGGGGGCGGTGAGGGGTTCATTCGGAGAAGTGTATCTCCAGGAACTCGAGTTACCCGTAGACAGCTTCAGTCCATCGAACTGGCCCATGGGGTTGTACGCATCCTTGGCACCTGCCGCACCTGCCGCATAGTTAGAGAACTTCTCCGTGACTACCTGGCTTGTCATATATGCAGCAAAGCCTTCTGCAGTAGGTCTAAATGCCGGGGAATCAATGGTAATCATAAGTATATTAGCAATGATTAAGGCGATAAGAGCGGTAATAAGGAACACGTTTCTCTTGCTCATTTCTATTGTAAGAGGAGAGAAAGAAGGAATTCCTCCAGTTCATGAAAGTGTTCCTTGTCTATTTCATTAAAATCTCTTACCACCGTTCCATCAACAACGAGGGTACCGGATTTTGTTCCACAATGCATTTGGCGTACTTGGCTTCCTAACGCAGAAACAGGGCGTTGTACCCACCCTGATTCCCCTAGAGTCCATGCTGAACTGTTCGGCCCAGTTGCGTTTCCTAATTCAGAAGACATGTAAATACTTGTGACTTCTGTAAATGATGCACCGTCCCAGATCTTGTCTCCAATGCGTATGGCAGACAGAGGGATGGAGCGAATGGGAGTTATATAGGGGATACCTTCGCGTAGAACTTCACTCTCTGGGCCAATAAGCCCAAGTCCTTTGATACCTGTAAAAGGGGTTTGGAGGAGGGAACACACCTTTTGCTGAATCACTTCATCATTCCCATCAGCATGCGTCCAGTCACGTAGCAGGATTTCTTGGCCTTGGCCTCTGCCTTCGGCAGAAGCGACCGTCCACGTCCCTGAAGATGTTACAAGCGAGTAGACTACGTCAGGAGTTTCACAGGGAAACGCATCAGGATGGTCCTTCGCAAAGATCCATGAAGAGGGACCACGAACAATATGCATGGCAGAGATATGCACGGAATTGATGGATACGCTGGCCGAACCCTTTCCACAGAGGATTCCCTCTACCGTCCCCTCCCACAGAGTATCGCCTAGCCGAATATCTTCCACCGCCTTCCACCCATCCTTACACTTCACCCTAGTCCCTTTTTCCACACAATTATTGAGTGAGTTTTGCATACCTCCTACGCTATCTGCACCTTGCATTTCACCGATAAAGATAATCGTAGGAATCAACAGAATTGCAATAAATGGTGCAATAGGGATGAAGATAAGAAAGAGTAATGCTATAATGATGCACAGTAAAATGATACACACCTTTAAAATTAACTTAAAGGTATTATTAATCGCCTTGAACACAGATATTCCTGCAAACACTGATGCAAGAGTTATACCGAAGATACGTTGAAAGGAACTATTTAGTTTGTACATAACCCTCATGATTTGTGCAAGAATGTACCCAAACCGTTTCCAGGCAAAATTCATCAATGAGTTAAAGGGGCTCGCCACGTCGCTAGCCGCCGAGTTTCTCAGATTATTTGCCGATTGCTGGGTTGACTTGGCGGCAGAAAGATGGGTCGTAAAGATTCCCATAATGGGTACCATCACCATTCCAATCGAAGCATCGACAAGTTCTTGAATACAGAATTGGAAGTTTTCGTGAGAGAATTTGGAACGGTCCACATTTGGATCTGTTGGAATATAGGATGCAAACATCATGGCCATAGGCTGACATCTTACATTATTCCAGTCTTCTCTGAGTCCCTCAACTTGAGTAGCTGCGATACAATAAATAAATACAGATAGGTATATGAATGTTACAAATAGTAGAGGAAGATAGCTCCCCATTCTTCTGATACTTTAGAACATAGTAAGCTTACGAGGTCGCAGACATCTTCTCAGCATAATCCGCTTGTATATCAAACTCGTGAATTTCGAACATATCACGTAACTTATTTGCCCTGGTTTCGATCATTGCCGAAGGATACACTGCAAACGTTATACATTTTCCATCCTCGAGAATAGGAACATCTCCTCTTAACCACGACTTGCCCTTCCACACTGCCGTTGCATAGCCAAATCGTTCTCCGTTATAGTCTGCAAAGGTCGAGCACTCGCGTTCCATAATGGCCATGATAACCCCATGACGTGTTCGTGTTCCCAGACGTATGGCATGAGCCGGACAGTATGTCCCATCTTCAAGTAAGATCTCTGTCGTAGGAACAACCCCTGTAACGTAGTTCTTGTGAATGTGCAGAGTTGTCGAACCATTTAGCTTCGTTAACACCTTCGCCATCGTAGATCGATCGGCATCCTCGGTCTCATGATAATCACTGAAGACAAGATTTCCTATGGGTAGCGTATGGCTTGATGTGACGAGGCAGGTGAGGGGTCTCTCTATACCACCTGCCCATACACCCTCGGGCACCGCCTTAGCCGAATCCTTCGATAAGATCCAGGATCCATTCTCCTTTATATAGTGACTAGCACTTACGGAGCAGCCATCGATCTTGAACATTTTCTGTCCATCGCCGAGAATACTCACGGTTCCTGTAACACGGGTATTCTTGTCGAGTATATCTCCAATCATCACATTCTTCATCGGAGTAAGTCCCTTTCCTTGAAGAAGAATAGGGGTTTCAGGAGGAAAGCATGCCATCCATGTGATAAATTTCCAGGGAGGTGTCTGTACAAAATTACTACCTGCCTTAATTCCTGACATTCCCATAAAGAGAATCGAATACATCATTGCAAACACTCTCTTCATTAAGAATCTCATTCTCGCAGCGGTAGCCTGGATTCTGTACATGAGCATTTGAACTCTGCTCGAAAATTCTGAGAAGACCTGGCTGATACTTCCCACCAGTGTTGCAAATACCATGCGAATGGAGTTGATGCTAGAAAGAAGGGTCATAAGGGTGCTTGTGAAGCCCGATAAGATTCCGTAAAAGGGGTTTACAGAGACGGCTGCCCGTGCATTAAACCCTTCGCCAAGACAGAATTGTAAATTCTCTGACGTGTCGTGTCCGAAAAGGGAGGCGAATAGCATAATTTCCGTTTGACAGCGGTACTCGCCCCAGTTATTTTTCACTGTGTAATAATCATCCATCCTTCCTGCACTGAAGAGAACACATAGCCATACAATAGTTGTAATTACCAATGCAACTAGTGAAGATTCAGGTGTGTTTTTACATGTCGGCGCAGCTTTGACTGCATCCATTCTAGAATTATCTACTTAAGACACCATTCTTAGAATACTCCGCCCTTACCCAATTGCGATCTCTAGCGAAGACGCTAGAAATCTGGGGGTGCTGGTGCTCGGACAGTTTTGCCACTGCGTTGAGCTTGTGATATGTTGTTAGAGGGCCGTATGCGGAAACTGCCTTTTGCAGGGCATTTCTTCTCGTTTGCTCGGTGGCCTTATAGGAATACCCGTATTTTTTCAAGTCGCCCTTGTGTAAGGGACGAATCAGACTCTTGCGTCTAACACAACTTGCCGGAATATGGGCAACCTTGTGAACGCCTCCCTCTGTGTATTTACGTGAGTGAGCAATTCTGCGTATTTCGCCATCCTTACAGTGCACATTCTCCTTTGCAGCTACGGGTACACAGGTTGAACGCACGGATTTCCCGTTCTTACGTGTATAGGCTCGGCGAGGATTTGTTCCTGGAGGGCAGCTAGTGCGGGATCGAGTCTGCCTCTGCGACATCTAGATTAACAGGAGAAAATGGGTGTTCGCTAAATTTGTCAAATAGCCCCCCAACTCTAGCATTCATCTGCGGATCCCAGGGAAACATCAGCGGACAGAGGTCTGTAAGAAGGGTCTGTACCTGGGTAGTTAGTTCACGATCTTCTTCTCCATTTACCATCACTGTAACATTCTTTATCGTAGATTCACATGTTGCATCTTCACCTAGGCATTCACTCAAAAAATACTTTAATGCGTCATGTATAAATTGAATTTGCTTCTTCAGTGAAATAACTGCAGAGGGATCGTATTTTTCCCTTGTAGTATTTTGTATGAAGTCTGTGTGAAATGTGTGAAAGATGGTGTGTAGTTGGCGGAACCTCTCATCGAAGTCAGGTGACGTTGCCATCTCTCTTCTGAAGTATAGCAAGTAGCAAAATAAGGAGGAACGCAAAGATGAGAATAGTGTTTTTCCGTATCCCCGAAAGGGTTGATGTGAATACAGCTACAATGCAAAAGAGTATTAGAACGAACAGGACATAGGATAAAAAGACTAACCGGTCCATGGGCGGTGTCGGATTCTCGAACGACTCCGCTGTAGTAATGTAGGGATTCTCCTTGGTATCATATTGCATATCGGAGGAGGATTGGGCAGCTATATGGGTAACCTGGCGGGCCAGTATACACTTCTTGATCCCTGTAACAGGATCGTCTGAACCGACTGCAGCACAATCTGGATCTTGAACAGGCACTGGCACAGGAGCAGGCATTTAGTATATGTGCGTAGATTATTTCAGATTCAATTGCTGAATACACTAGAATGTCCAATACTACTCCGCCTGGAAGAAGGGCCCCGCCTCCCAACTTTCCCCCAGAGGAGCCTGTAATTCCTATCGATCCCGATCTGGCCAAGGCGAGGGCGACATATGTGAGAGATATGATGGAGAAGATAAAGGGCCTGCGTGGCCAGGGGTCGAGCCTCGACACGATAAAGGAAGCAACCGGAACCTTCTCTACGCAGTACCCTGGTCTCTTCAAGATGATTCTCGAGGATTCCTATAACGACGCATCCCTGCGTACTATGCTTGCACTCCTAGATCGCATGGGTACCGGGCAGATGTCACAGCATCAAGCCTCGGTCGTCGTTGGACAGAGGCTTCATGATATTTATATTAAGCCGAAGATGAGCAATGCATAAGACCCTAGATAATCGAATAAGGCACGGAGAATGCAGTACACCAGTCTACGCTTTTCTCGATCGCATCCTTGACGTATAGACCAATATCCTCCTTAGTCATGAACATCGCCCGTTCAATACTATCCACCTGTAACTGTTCCTGCCATGCAATCTGTTCCTTGATTGCCTGTACATAGGGAGAATCTGCCGCCAGGTCACAGAGCCTTGTTATAGGACGCTGCACATGTCTTACTTGAGCCTTTTCTAAATGCTCAATCCATTCACGTGCATCCTTCTTGAATCCCTTTCCAATGAAGTACCTCTCGGAATTACAGGGTCTGCTCGTCGCCGGCTTGTACAGAAGGAAGGAGTCAAAGCATGCCGCTGTACCCACGATCAAGTCGACCATGACCGGACTGTAGATGTCAAAGAGTTTCACGATGAGTATACCACCCTGACGTAGACAACGGAGTCCAATGGTAATCGATGCAACCACCAGCAAGAATGAACTCTCTTCCTGTTTGGCATAGTCAGTGCTAAAGTCGAATCCCCCATCTGCAGTAAAAATGGCCGACTCGCTGGCCCGCCCACAGAAGAAATCCTGGTTATCCTTTGACAGAATATTCCCCGTCATGTCATTCCCGTAAAGAAGCTGAATCTCTGGGTGTTTTTTCAGGAAACGCGATGACCGCTTCCACCCAGGAATCTGCGACTTTGTTGATTTCAGGGTCATGGCATAGGAGTTCTTATAGGAAATTCGCCTTGCCTTCGCCTGCTCGACGATACACTGGAGGAATCCCCCAGGACCCTCGCAGACATGTGACGAGATAAAGGGAGATGAGCCGACCTTCTCCCAGAGTCCAGCCACATGAACCATTTCCACCATTTTAAAGTACGATCGGCTCAGGGGACTCGCTAGAGCAATACTCGGAAACAGTTTCTTGTCAGACGTGGAAAAAATAGCCTCGTAGGGATTTGTTATCTTCTTTCGCAGCTCCCATTCGTTGGCCTGTTCAAAGGAGGAAATCTCGTCCTTTTTTTTAAGGATTGCCTCGTGTTCATCCTCTACCCATCCCGCCTGGACCAGCACATTGTGTGGAGGTTCTCCCCTATATGGTATATCTTGGAACAGCTCCCATGCCTGCAGCAGAGGCCCATTCATTACGTGTACACCGCCCACCCTGTTTAGACTTCCCCATCGTCCTCCACCTCCGCAAAGTCAATGTCATCCTCATCCAGAAGTTTGCCCTTCGACGGCAGAGTCATGTTCATCTTCAGCCTGGAGGGAGAACACAGATCATCCTCATCTTCTGCTCCCTTGTCAGCCATCGCCATCCGTGCATCCTCGTCCTTCTCAATTATAGGCGGGTCAGGCATATTCTTTTGCAGACTCATGAAGGCCCCCTCATCCAGTAAGATGTCGCTGAAGGTGGTTCCTCCACGCATCGGCTGACCCGTCATAATGTTCGCCGAGACTCCCGTGATGGGGTCAATCTCACCAAACACTGCCGCCTTCAGCAGGATACGCTCAGTCTCCTCAAAGCTCGCCTTGGCCAGAGGACCGATGTCCAGCTTATTGATACCGTACCTGTCAACGGACATCAGCCTGCCTGCACGAGTCATCACGTCCACCAGCAGACCCAGATGCCTGTAGTTGATCTGGCCGTCCTCGAACAGGGTCTGGATCTCATTGTACAGAATCTGTCTCGTGGCCTCAATGCCCAGGTGGCCCAGAACATCGTGCACGTGAGTGCTGTACAGGCGAGACCCGTCCACCGCAGGGTGGTTCATCGCCTCGAGGAAGTTGCTCCCATCCGTATCCAGGATATACTCCTCCTTCGCCACGTACTTCTTCTCCTTCTCGTCGAAGATGAACCGCTCATCGCCCTTACGGAACGTTACGGCCTTGATACCAGGGAAGCCACGAATGATGACAGAATTCAGCAGCTTGTTCTGGAACTTCTTGTAGGCCGACAGGGCGTCCAGCGACGAGGGGTCGCTCTTGCCATCATCCATGCTCTTCAGCGTCAGGCGAATCCTCATCACCAGCTTCTGGCTGTTAAAGTCAGAGTAGACCATGCGAATGTTGGTGTCAAAGAGGCGACGGAGGACGAAGAGGATGTCCTCCATCGTCACATTCTTGTCGAACATCTTCTCCCTGTTCAGCTCAAGACGCAGGATCCACTTGCTCCACACCGACTCGTCCTCGCCTGCAGGGACAATCGTGTCACTCGTGCTCGAGGCAATCTCGAACAGCTTGTAAAACGCCAGGAGGTCCTGGTCCTCCTTGAGCACCGTATTCGAGTCACTGGGATCGTAATAGATTGCCGTCTTCACAGCCATATCACGCAGCAGCGTCAACTCCAGATCCTGTGCCACCTCCCTCGCCTTCTCCTTACTGTTTCTGTACTCGGGCTTCAGGTGAATGGTCAGCGAGACTGCCTTCGGGTTCTGCGTCACCTTGAGCAGCTCCTTGAGACGGGGCACACCTCGAGTCACGTTAGACTTGCTTGCCACACCAGCAAGGTGAAAGGTGTTCAGAGTCATCTGCGTGGAAGGCTCGCCAATACTCTGTGCTGCAATGATGCCCACATGCTCACCAGGCTGCACCCAGGCCTGCCAGTTCTTTGTTACAAGGACCTCGCATAGGGTGTCAAAGGCCGACTCGGTGAAGCGGTCCTGGAGGATCAGCTTCGTGGGAGACAGGTAGAAGCGAAGGAGAGCCGCCCAAATCGCGTGGTAGCCCTGAGTCTTCTTCAGCACAGACTCAATGCCCTTGAGAATGTTTGCAGGCGTCAGATTGGTCTTCTGTTCGGGTCGCAGGCCGAACTTGATTTTGATGTTCAGAATGAGTCGCTCCAGATTCACGGGAGAATAGATGCTGCCCTGGCGGCCACTGCGGAAGATCTCCTCCACAATCATCTTCCTGTCAGCGAAGATCTGCTTGGTGTAGTCAGCGAGGAGGACTGCATCATCGCCGCGAGGCACACCCATCACCTCTGACAGATCCACGCCTTTCAGACCGAACTCCTTCTCGATCTCGTCGTCCGTCATCGTCGAAATTGGCAGGGGCTGAGACTCAATCTTCGTCGAATTGATTCCGTCCTCACCGTACTGGAACTGAGTGATGTTCATGTTCGCATCACGCACCGTCCCGTCCTGCTGAACGACCAGATCCTCCATCGCCTTCACAATCTGACGCTGGATATAGCCCGTGTCTGCCGTCTTCACTGCCGTATCAATCAGACCCTCACGACCAGACATGGCGTGGAAGAAGAACTCCGTCGGTGTGAGTCCACTGATGAAGGAATTCTCAATGAAGCCACGGGCCTCGGCACCATCATCGTACTTCTTGAAGTGAGGGAGTGTCCTGTCCTCAAAGCCATAGGGAATACGCTTACCCTCAATGTTCTGCTGGCCGACGCAGGCAATCATCTGGGCAATATTAATCGGGCCACCCTTGGAGCCCGCACGAACCATCGCAATCATGCGGTTCTCCGTCGACAAGGTGTTCTGGCCAATCTCACCTGCACTCTCCATCGCCTTGTTCAGGAGACCAAAGGCCCTGTCCTCGAACTCGCTCTGGTTCGTCTTACCTGTATTGTTGTCAAAGAGATCCTGGTGCACCTCGAGCAGAACCGTCTCGATCTGCTTCTTCTTCTCCTGGATCTTGGCATTCATCTCCTTCTTCGTCGCCGCATCAGCAATCAGATCGCTAATGCCCACAGAGAATCCGTCATAGATCAGGAACTGGGCCACCGTGTTTTGCAGAGAATCGATGAACTGCACGGTATCCTTGCTTCCGTAGTCATTGTACGTCATGTGGATGATGCCCTTGGATGCCTTGCTAAAGATGCCCTTGTCGAACTGACCCTCTAGCACATCACCCTCGCGAATCACCACCTTCTTCTTGCCACCGTTCATCATGTCAAGGTTAATCGGAGGAAGCAGCTGGCTAATGACCTGCTGGCCCGTCCAGTGGAGGGCGTCTCTCTTGGGTGCAGGCAGTATACCCGTAAACCGCTTGTTCCACATCATCATGTTCATGAACTCACGGTTGTTGAACTGCACGGAGTCACGCGTAAGGCGATAAGAACCTACCAGCGTGTCCTGCACAATACCAATCACAGGCAGACCGTCCCTAGGACGGAGAATCTGGTGGGGAACAGCGGCAATCTCCTCCAGCTCCGTGGCAGCCTCAATGCTCTGTGGGGCGTGGGCATTCATCTCATCACCGTCAAAATCAGCATTATAGGGTGCTGTAACAGACACATTCAGGCGGAAGGTCTTGCCCGTGAGAACCTTGACCCTGTGGGCCATCATTGACATGCGGTGAAGCGTCGGTTGGCGGTTAAAGAGGATGGGGTCGTTGTCCATGAGGTGGCGGTTCACAATATCACCTAGGTTGAGTACGATCTCCTTCGTATTCACGTGACGGAGACTGATGATGCGACCATCGGTGCGGCGAATCGTCTTCGCACCCGGGTATTTGAGCGGACCGTTTTGAATCAGGCGGTACAGCTTGTTTCGGTTATAGAGGGTAACACGCTCGGGGCGTGTCAGGTTCATCGCAATCTTCTCGGGAACACCCAGCTCGGCGATGGAGATGTTGGGGTCGGGAGTAATCACTGAACGTGCAGAGAATTCTACACGCTTACCCTGAATGTTGTAGCGGATGCGTCCCTCCTTCGAGCCCAGACGCTGCTGAATCGACTTCAGGGGTCGGCCATTACGCTGAGCTGAGGGTGCAACGCCTGGAATCTGGTTGTCGACCAGGGTGGCAATGTGATACTGGAGGACGTTGGTCCACTCATCGATCACTGACTTCGCCGCATTTGCATCGATCTTTGGCTGCAGGTAGGTGTTGTTCGTCTTCACAATCTCTGCCAGCTTGTGGGTGAGATCATCCTCAGAACGCTGGTTGTTGTCCTGGATCACGGAGGGACGCACCTGCGGGGGAGGAATAGGGAGGACCGTGCAAATCATCCAGTCAGGACGACACCAGTAGCGGTTCAGGCCGATGAAGTCCACGTCCTCGTCAAGGATCTTGCGGAAGAGGCGGAGAACGTACTCCACCTCGAGAATCTGCGTCTGCTTGCCCGCCCTGCTGCCACTGGCGTCATCGTCCCACTCAGCCATAATCCGTGCAATTCCCTCACGCACGAACCTGGTGGGCTGGAGGGCACCACAGCCGTCCTCCGTCTCCTGTCCGCAGCGGTGAATCTCCTTCGAGGCGGCGAGCACCTCACGCCACCTAACCTCGCCCTTCCTCTTGAGGAAGTGGCTCCTGTAGTTCTTGTCAATGCGGAGCTTCGAGCACCGGATGCATATGCACGATAGGATATTCAGAATGAAGGGGAGAAATTGGATATAATAGACAGGGCGAGCGAGGCGAAAATGCCCAAAATGTCCCGGGCACTTGTGATTCGTCTGACCACAGCTCCTGCACTCCTTCCCATTATCAATTACACCCATTCTCGGATCGAAGAGCCCACCAATCTTTGGCTCGTTGCCCTCATAGGTTCCCGCATTAGTGATCTCCACCACCGAACGCTTTTCAATCTCATCGGGACTGAATACGCAAAGTTGAATGCCAACAATTGGTTCGATTTCTGAAGATGGCGTGTAAAACCCGGCTGGCATCTGATGGTAGTTTGGACTATTGTTCTAAGCCTTCGAGCGAATCAACTTTTAGTCGGTGAAAAACTTTAGGCCGCAGTAAAAAAGAAGAGAAGCACCGAGAATATATGCATAGCTTTTACTGTAATCCGAGAACCCCTCTGAAGTATTTCTAAGTTGATCTATGCATGTATCTATTAAACGTTCATATGGAGAATTGATGCATCTAGGATCATCCATCACACTAGTCTCTGAAATCACAGGAATGCCTGAATCAAGCCACGGTACGCATCGAGCAGATTCAAACACCTTATAATCGTCATCCGCATGAATATTTAGTATAAATCTACATTTAGCAAGTTCTCGGTCTCTTTCTTCTCCCCAGCTTGTAACAATATGTACGGAAATTCCCGCCGCACGTAAACCGTTTAATATCTTCATTCTTCTTTCCGTAAGTCCACCATTAAATCCAATATCATACTGGGGCGATGTCCTGAACGAGCGTATTTTTTGCACAGTTTCTGGTGATGTTGTTAAAGGGACGTGTCTGGTATTTGTAATTCCGTGTGATTCTAATATAGATATGTTCACCAAACTATAATCCCAAATTTCCACCGGAGGTCGTGTCTTTATTGTCTTTTGTATCTCACCTATGTTTTTTACAATAGTCATTTGTTCCGTGTTAAATAGGATATAGCTGGAAGATGGGCAAGTTGTTATACTTGATGTTCCTATTAATACAGGGACAGCGGGGGCTGGATGTATTGTGGTAAGGGTGTCAATAAACGTGTCGAGGAATTTAGAGGTATTTGGATCTATACAGCTTTTCATAGCGATGCTATATTCTAGATAGGATAAATCTCTACTTAATCAGTACAGTAGAAGGTGGAGAAGAATGTATGTGACCTTCGACGCAACAGAGGGATGTAGAACAGGAAATAAGCTATTTCAGTATATGACATGTAAACTCATAGGACATCTGTTTGGGCACAGGTACGTACCGGCCTTAGCCGAGGAATCGGTCATGGTTGCAGAAAAAGACTTCGGGCGTATCTTAGCGGAACGCCCCTATTACTTGCATTTCGTGAATATACGAATAAAGGGATTTTTCAATATGTCTGAATGGTTCGTTCCGTATAGGAAGGTCTTGCTCGACATTGTATATGATCCCCTTAACAGGGATTACTGGGTGAAGCCAGACGGGACAACAGTATTTGTTAAAGAGTTGGTTGCCGATGTTCCACTTACGGTTGAGCCTGATGCACTCTTCGTCTCAGTCCGCCTAGATGATTTTATGCATTATCCTTGGCACTCTAAATCTGATATTCCACACCAATCCTTTTACACAAATCTTCTTGGGAAACTCACCTTCTCGAAACTCTATATTATCTGTGACAGGGTTCGTTATGACTGGGAGCGTGAATATTTGAAGGTATTTGCTCCATGGAATCCAATCCTCTTACAGGAATCCTTTGAGCATGATTGTTGCCTCATGAGGACGTGTGCACGCCTTATTCACAGCAATAGTACCCTGTGTTGGATCATGAGCTTTCTTAGTCGCGGGGTCAAGGAACGATATATTCCCAACACTCGCCATTATCCTGAGCAGTGCCTCGAAGCCATTGAGCCTGGCGATAAGGTATTCTACCCTGACACGATGACCCATGAGGAGTTGGGTTGTGTTTAGGTCTAAACTAAAGTGGTGCTCGTTATCCAATGCTACACGATCCTCACACAATTCCTGAACCTGTGCTAGTAGTATCTGGACTTACTTACTTGATTCCATTTTACATGGCTGTTAGAAAGGAGAGAGTATATGATGCAAGTACCTATCTCTGTTTAACTCTTACTACCGTGGGCTTTCATAGCACTCGAGATGAGACACTATTTGCTCTAGACTGCTTAGCAATTCTTAATTTCTTGTATAGGTCGTACATCCTTTCAACCGAGCGGAGTATATTCTGCCAACGAGTCTACTTGCTTTCTGTACTATATAGCCTGGTGTCGTATTTCGTAGGAAGACAGTATAATATTCTCTCATTCTACCCCGATTGGAACACGCAGATGTTTTTTCATTCATTAATGCATCTATCAACCAGCTATTCCTCTTATCTTATTATGAACGAGGTGGTCTAAGGAATAAGTAGATTTATATATAAAATGCCCGAAGGTGAACGTGTTCATCTTCTTGATGGTCATGGCTTCGTTGAGCTCCTGGATACCTTTGGCGATGATTTAACTGTGGTTAATGCTGCACGCGTGAGTTTTGCAAAGGAGTCTACAGTTATGGAGCCAAGAGATGAAAAGCTAATTAAGTATCTTGCTGAGCACAACCATATTACTCCCTTCTTTCACCCCCAGCTCCGTTTCCGTCTGAAGATGCCCATCTACGTGGCCCGCGAGTGGTTCCGCCACACCATTGGGTTTGCCCGTAATGAGGTAAGTCGTCGCTACGTGGATGATATTCCAGAGTGTTATGTTCCTCGTGCAGAGTCTCTACGTGAGCGTGACTCGAACAAGAAGCAGGGGTCAAAGGCCACACCTATTGAGATGGCTGCACACTATCGCGACCTGATAAAGAAGTTTAACCGACAGGCGGAGGAACTCTATACGGAACTCTTAGAGGCAAATCTTGCACCTGAAGTCGCTCGCGGGGTCCTTCCTCAGTCAATGTACACGGAGTTCATCGAGACGGGAAGTCTTTCCGCCTATGCTCGACTCTGCTCCCTTCGCCTGGATCCCCAGGCACAGGAGGAGATTCGCGTATATGCTGCTGCTGTTTCTGGGCTTATTGAGAAGCATTTTCCTGTGTCATGGAAGAGTCTTTGTGCGTAAGCAGGGGCGTAAGCAGGGGCGTAAGCAGGGGCGTAAGCAGGGGCGTAAGCAGGGGCGTAAGCAGGGGCGTAAAGCATTCCCGCGGAAGTGTGTTAGATGAGCACTCTGTATCTACGCCCCCTTGAGAAGGATTCCCTCTACGTGACCAAGGAGATTGTCGCCTCCCCCGAGAATGCCGGCGTGGATCTCTATGTTCCCACGGATGTTGTCTTTGCCCCTGGTGAGAGGAAGTTCGTCGGCATGGGCACCTATGCTGCGGTAGTTGAGGGCGAGGACTGTGCTCCCTACTGGCTGGTTCCCCGTTCGTCTATTTCTAAGACTGGGCTCATGATGATGAACTCAGTTGGTGTCATTGACAAGGGCTACCGTGGCGAGCTTATTGCAGCTCTGTGGAATACTCTGGACCGAGAGGTGCGTGTGGAGAAGGGGACTCGCCTTGTCCAGGTGGTGAGCCGTGATATGACCTCCTTTGCCAAGGTGGCCATTGTCGATTCTCTTCCTCTGAGCCTTCGCGGCGAGGGGGGCTTCGGCAGCACGGGGCGATAAAGTTAAAGGGGGAGAGGGGGACGTAGGTAGATGTACCCCACAGAACTTACGTCCCTCTTATTTATAACTACTATTGCTCATGCGTATATAAAGCAGAATTCTCCCATCTTCTTTTCTGCCCTTCCCCTCTACACTACAACACTTGTCTATCACTATACGAAACACTCGATGATCGACTCTACAAAGACTTTTATCTGCAAGGCAGATATGTTCCTATGTGGAGTCTATTATTTCAGTGCACTCTATGACTATCTCACTCGAAATACGATTCGTCCACCCTATTCTACGATTTGCGTAGGCTTCCATGTTTTCTTACCCCTGTCGTTTATTGCAAGTGCACAGTATAATACTCTTATGTGGAGTCCCAATATTCACATATCTGAAGTATGGCATGCTATCTTTCATCTACTCATCATAGCGGATACACACATTTATTTATATACTTCGTAGAAATAATCCTACCCATAAATATATGGATCTCTGTCCTCCCGCCATCGTGTATTTAGTATTGAGTGTAATCTCAATAGTTATTACAGCAAGAGGTGTATCTGTAAGTAGTTTATTTGTAAATGCTCTGTTTGTAGGGTTATGGACCTTCTTACTGAATTTCCTGTGCCAGAGGGGATACACTGCATTATCCTGGGTTCTTGTTCTTCTTCCTATTATCTTACTTGTGATCGTTGTCTTCCTCGTCGGAGAACTTGCCCTGGCAGCACAACTATCAAACTCGGCAAGTCCCGTTTCGGTTCCAACCCATTAATCGGGTCCACAAGTAGTATGGACTCTCCTTCCTTCGTCTATTGTTTATCTACCATCGACGAACCATTTCAAACATATATTGGTGCAACCATGAATATTAATAAACGGTTACAGCAACATAATGGAATACTTCGTGGCGGTGCAAGGGCAACCTCGAAGCGACCCGGCCAATGGCACCGCATATGCTATGTAAAAGGGTTTACTCATTGGAAGTTGGCCCTCTCCTTTGAATGGCACTGGAAGCATTTCTCACGCCGTCTCACAGGTGCTCCCCTCGACAGGCGTCAGCGAGGCCTCGATGCCACTCTTGCATGGGCTGTTGCAAAGGGGTTTCCCCGCCTTGAGGTAGTATACGAATAAGCTGTCTATAGTCTAGATGGCAGTCCTATATCTTATTCTGGGACTCCTCGTGTTACTAGTTCTATATCAACTCCTCTGGCATAGAGTCGAGTCAGAAGGATTCACAGGAAGGGAACGATACAAGATCTCTGCAGGAATCTTATCTTACTTTGCCCCCAAGACACTCGAACACACCCTCCAAAGTTACAAGGATTCTGGATTCCTAGATGCTGTTGACGATGTCTTCGTCGTTTTACAGAAATCGGATAGACAGGCCCAAGAGAAAGAAGTATGCGACACCTTCGGTGTTCGATCTGTTCTTATGGAAACAAATGGAAGGATGGCATCAGGATTCAGAGCAATCTATCAACATGCAAAGAATGACGTAATACTTCCCCTAGAGAATGATTTTGCGGTCTATACGTCGAGAGATGACGTTGATTCCTTCTTATCTAATGCACTCTATTTCATTCATGAGAAGGGGTATGATATTGTCAGAGGGAGAAGTCGTGCAAATGGTGGAGTACCTAACTATGCTCTTGAACGCTGGAAGGATGAGTTGCCCCATACCTTTATTAATAGTACATTCTTGTCCGAGTGCATTTTCTGGGAGAAAGATCCTGAAGTAGTCTATCCGTCAAAGATACACCGAATCCCACCCGAAAACGGGTCTGATGCGTGGTATACGTCTGATTCCAAGTCGTGCAATTATACAAATAATCCCTTTTTGTGCACGAAGGCCTTCTTTGCTAAGGCGATTCTCCCCCACCTGGTAGACGGGGAAAATATTGAAGATACTCTTATGGGACTGTGGGCAAAGGAATCGTATAAATGTGTCTTCGGGCCAGGATTATTCACCCATGATCGTAGTTTCGATGGGCACAGTTAGAGGGGGTCTTGACATTTCTTTCATCCACTGAATACCGGCTTCCTTATTCTTATATACGTGATATCCTGCATAGACTGATGGGACGAAGAGAGTAAGAGGAATCTCGGCGTACCTCTTATTTTGCACGGCGTAGCAGAGCCCTGCACCAGCTAAGAGATTTCTTACCGTTCCATACACATAATATGTAAGCACCTTGGGAAACTGTGTCATTAGATTACTATCTGATGAAGCAGTTTATACCGCGTGCTTCTTAAATATACCGCATATCCTTTATGAATTCTCTTCCCACAAACGGACCGTCGCCATGCGTAGAGATACGAGGTAGGAGTGCTAAATGGGTTATTTCTTGTTCATCTGTAATCTTTCGTGTGAAGATGAGATCATTGAGTGTTAGAGGGAAGGTGTCATAGAGACGAGATACAGCACCATTTGCATTAAGAAGGATGAGGATTGTTTCTAAGTCAGCGAAAGAATACACAATATTAATATAACCACCTAATTCCACAATACGTAATGGTGTTACGTGTTCTTGAATTAGTTCTATGTAGGAAGGATTAGGTTCAATAGCAAAGATCTCTTCGAGAAATTCTCGAAGGCCTGTGTACAAAAACGAGGTATCTCGTAGTTCTCGTTTTCCTCCTATTCCACTTATACATGGGCTTTCTTTTTTCGGTTGATAACCTGCTAGGACATGGGTTCCATTTGTAAATAATACTCCAGCACACGTGTACTTCATTAATATATATCCGTGCTCCGTATTTAGACCATCCATGCAAATAAAAATGATTTGATGTGCGGGGCATGAGGAAGTCCACCATGGGTCTACACCTGACCCAATCAGCAATCTTTGATCAATTTCTTACTGATCCACGTACGACGAGTTTGAAAGATAAACATTACGCCAGCCTACATCGGGCAGTCCTGGTAAGGCGAGGACAGATTATTGCTATGGCTACGAATAATTATGGGACTCGCAGTAGGGGTTCTGGGTATTCACGCAGTAGCATTCACGCCGAGCGGAATGTCGTGAAAGCCCTCGGGAATATTCACGACATGAAGGGGGCTGATATGTATATTATGCGTTTCTCGAGGGAAGAGGAAATGCGGTTTGCAAAATCTACTCCGTGCAAGGCGTGTGAAAAATTCCTGGAAAAATGCATGAAAGAATATGGGCTGAAGAATGTCTATTACACGGTGTAAAATACCCGCAAAGCGGGTAGAGATCCGCTTTGCGGTCCTTTGGCCGCTGTGCGGGTAGAGACCCGCTTTGCAGTCCTTTGGCCGCTGTGCGGGTAGAGACCCGCTTTGCAGTCCTTTGGCCGCTGTGCGGGTAGAGACCCGCTTTGCGGTCTAAGAGTATTTTTCCTAAGAAGGGTATGGATATACAGGAATTACGTGCTATTGTCAAAAGCGTCCAGGAGGATGCCAAGCTTCCGTTAGAGGAAGTGGCCGATGGCTGGCTGTTCTGGTTCAGTAAAAGGGGTGATCGAGTTCTCAAGGATGCAGCGAAGCTGGGCTACTTGGAAGTGACACTCGACCTTCCTGTTGAGATTGCAATGTCGTTTGATCAAGCGACCCTGATGATCATACGAAATGAACTGCGTAAGATGCTTCAGGGGTACACTGTGGGATTCGTCGAAGACGAGTATCGTGGGGAGAGGATATGCCGAGTTCTGGTTAGCTGGGGGTGAGGGCTGCTGCAACTATTTTATTGAATGAAGATGTAAGATTTTCTATTTCCTTCTTCCTGTCAGGTCTATCAGGATTTAAATGAGGATATAGTATATATAATTCGGCTAGTTTTTGTTTAGCCTGATTAAGTTTTTCTTGTATAGTAAGAGCCTTAGAGCTCGTAGATTTCCAAATAATTCCCTCTGTTTTAAACTCTATTGCAAACCTATCACCGTGCAAACCATTAGCACGTACATACCAAATGTGTCGTGGAATTTCATCAGCATTTATGGGAAACCCTTCTGGCAACACAATGGATCGTTTCTTTTTCCCCTGGTGTAAATTTTGTTCTGTTTGTGAGACTACCCTTAAATTCTCTTTCCTGTTATCTAATCCAATATTATTTATATGATCTACTGTTTCTATAGCACCCTTTCCTGGAAAATCCTGACGATTCATTACAAGGTTATGAATATACAATTCCTTCCTTTTATTATCGTGCATAATTCCACTTGATATATAACTTCCAGAAGCGTAATGCCAAGATTTATTTTCAACAAGAGGAAAATCTTCTTTATCAATCACAAATTGTATATCGTTTGCATTGAACGTTAGTGTACCAACAATATACTCTTTTTCATTAAATGTTACGTTTTTATAGTCAATTATTCCTGGTAATCTCCCACCTATTCCTTTTCTAGATGTCATATTCAACTACTATACTAGATGAATATGATATGTATACAATCAATTTTTTACTTATTATTATATGTGTTCAACAAATAATACAGTAATACGCCGGAAACCAATGGGTGGATTCCAACTTTTTAATTGCTGTAAGCAAGTCCACCCATGCCGCTCATGACGCGAAGCACGTTGTAGTTGGTGGCATACACACGCACCTGGGAGGAGGTGCTCACGCCCACGGCGTTGTTGGACACCGTCAGCAGCAGGGTGGTGTTGTCAATGCGGGACAGATTGCACGTGCCGCTGGGCTGGTGCTGCTCAGGGGACAGAGCAAAGGAGTACACGTTGATACCCACAGCCGGCACGTTGGTGTGGTGCTGGTAGGGCTGCACCTCGTTGAAATAGCGGCCCTCACGCACAGTGAACCTGTCGTGGCCGTTCAGCTGCAGCAGGGCAGTCACCACGGGGTTCATGCCACCCATGCCCTCCACGCGGGTCACGGAGTAGCCAGACTCCAGGCAGGCACGGTCCCACCAATCGGAATAGTTGAACGGCTGCTGGCCCTTCCACGGGTTGATCACGTTGTCGTCGCACGACACGAAGGAGTCGCGCTGCACCACCCAGATCAGCTCCTTGCAAGGGTGGTTGAAGTTCAGCTTCAGCTTGTTGGAGGAGCTGTTGATGGACTCGGCACCCGTGTACTGCAGGGTCTCGATCAGGTACTCGTGGCTCACCTGGGCGAACTTGCGGCGCTCGTCCGTGTCCAGGTAGATGTAGTCCACGTACAGGGAGGCGGCAACCAGGTTGGCAGCGTTCACGCGGTCGCGGATGGCGTGCAGGTTGGTGGAGCCCACGTTGTTGGGGGTGTAGTCCCACATCAGGTTCTGCAGGTCGTTGAACTGCAGGTTGATACGCACCTCGTGGTACTGGAGGGCGATCAGGGGCAGGGCCAGACCAGGGTTGCGGTTGAACCAGAACTGCAGGGGCACGTACAGGGTGTACTCGGGGGCGCAGCCCAGCAGGGAGGCAGAGCTCAGGGGCTCACCGCCGGCACAGTAGTTGTAGCAAGGGTCGCCGCCCTGCACCACCAGGTTGGTCAGCTGGGGCACGTTGCCAACCATCTTGGCATAGCCGGCCTGCTTGCCAGCCTCCTGGGTGAGCTCATTCCAGATCTGCAGCCAGTCACCGTAGTGCTTGTCGATACGCTGGCCACCAATCTGCAGCTCGACCCAGTCGATGAGGTTGTGACCGACCCAGTTGAGCCAGCGGAACTGGGCACCAGAGCCGTCAGAGGCATTCACGGCCACGGGGGGCAGGGTGGCCTGCAGGTAGATGCGGTGGATCAGATCGCCGTTACGCTGGATCGTGCACGTCACCTGGTTACCGAAGCGGGGGTTGCCGTTGAAGGGGTTCTCAATGGACTCCATGGCAAAGTTGGTGTGACGGCGGTACACCAGCTTGAAGAAGGTAATCTGGGGATTACCGGTGAGATACACGTCCTGAGCACCATAAGCCACAAGCTGCATAAGTCCACCTCCGGTCATATTGTTATACCCCCGTGTTAGAAAAAAATTCTGGCTGGGGAAGAAAGTTTAGCCAAATTATTTTGTAGGACGGGGAAATGTCCGTAGACTTAAACTCCATAACTCCTCAACAGTATATATGGACGGTATACAGTCAGATATATCGTCTTTGGGGAAACGAACGGTCGTAGAAGGCAAAACAACTCTTGATAATTTACACCAAATGCAAATGTCTGATATGCGTCGTGAGGCCGGATTAGTTGACACAATTAAAGAACATATTGCTGCACTTGAGACTGAGATAGCCGGTCTCACGGATGTCGTGGCAAAGACACAAAAGGAGGAGACGCTGCTTTACCTGAAAAAGAAGAGAGACGACCTCACATCCAATTCATCGATGTACGACTACTTTTTCAATGCCGGGGAGCTCTTGTTTAATTACTACGACCTCCAAGAAAAGATCCAGGATGGTGTGTCTGTGGTATCCAAGCAGGTAAAAGTCAAGCCGGGGAGTGTACTTGCGGCACTGCAAGAGCCATCCACGGGGGTTAAGCCATCCTCAAGCCCTGCATCTGCTCAGCCGGAGGGGAGGGATGTTTTGCTGGAAAGATATATGCAAAAGGTGAATCCTGAGAATGCCAAGGTCCAGCCCAATATCTCTGAGGATCCTCATGGACTCTGTGAAAAGTGCGACGTAGAGATGAAGTTCAGTCCTATCGAAGCTCTCTTCTTCTGCGACCAGTGCGGCTTCCAGGAGTTCGTCTTGATCGACAGTGACAAGCCAAGTTATAAGGATCCGCCCCGGGAGGTTACCTATTATGCCTATAAGCGGATCAACCACTTCAATGAGTGGCTCGCCCAGTTCCAGGCAAAAGAGAGTACAGAGATCCCGGAAGATATTTTCCAGGCGATCCTGGAGGAGCTGAAGAAGGAAAGGATTGTGAGCGTAGAAGATATAAAACAGGTGAAGATAAGAGAAATTCTGAAGAAGCTAAAATGTACGAATTTTTACGAACACGTACCTTATATACTTAACAGAATAAATGGGAAGACAGCACCGGTGATGTCTAGAGAGATTGAAGAGAAGCTGCGATTCATGTTCAAGGAGATCCAGAGCTCGTTCGTCAAGCACTGTCCTAAGACACGTAGCAATTTTCTGTCATACTCTTACGTATTATACAAGTTCTGTGAACTTCTGGAGCTAGATGACTATCTACAGTGCTTTCCTCTGCTGAAAAACAGGGACAAGCTTTACAATCAAGACAAGATCTGGGAGCGTATATGTACCGATCTACGCTGGCAGTTTATTCGGTCAATTTAGACATGTCCTATTTACATGTGAGACGCAGGGGATGCGGCGGCGGCCTTGGGTGCAGGCGATACATTTGCGAAGCCCTGGTGTCCATAAAAGTAGTTCCACACGGCCTTGTGGGTCAGGTGGTACACGAGGGCGAACACCACAGCGTGGGTGGCGGCGACCATCTTCTTCGAGCCACCAGCAGGCAGGCTCAGCAGGATACCAGGGGTCAGCACGAAGAACAGAAGGGCTACAAACAGACTCATGTACAGGTGGAACATTTCTAATTATCGGACGCAGATTTAATTTCCCTGGCGAGAAGGATTTCCCCTTCCCTCCTGGGATTCTTACGAACCAAGCCGGGATATTTCTTTAGTAAGTAATCAATTACCTTTGTGTAGGTAGACTGTCTCTCTTCAATCGTCTTACCGATTCCCCCTGTCTTCCCCATTTTAGTTGATGCGACAACATCATTCAAGCGAACCACACCACCGTCTCTAACTGCATTCTCTAGACTCAGCTCGTAGTCATGTTTTAGGGGAGCGTGCAGAACAATCTTACGATTAATTATTCCATACATATGGCCAATGAGAAACTTCAGATTCGTCGACGGTTCAGGTGACATCCAGCCCGCATTCTTGGTAGGATAAATTCCCCACATATGGTATCCCAACTTCTTGCACAAGGCAAAGCCTCGCCGAATCACTTGGGCTAGATGTGTTAGAGGGACCAGCTTAGTCCCCTCTAACTGCCACAGGGCACTCACATCATCGTCAAAGGATACGAGTTCTGTTCCAACCGGATAGTATTTCATGATGAAATTCCTTTGTTGCATTAGGCCAGGTACACCTATGACGATTGAACCATAGAGAGTAGCGGGAACTTCTTTCGCATAGCGTTCGTATTCTTGTTTATTTGCCACAAAGAGCGTGATTTGCTGTCTGGGAATCTTGTAGCTGTGTAAAAGGGCTAGGGTTTTTTCTTGGACAAGCTCGGGTCGCCCGTAGCTGGGAATAACGATCTGATAGACCATCTCTACCTAGGATCTGATAAATCCAACTCTTTACGGCACACCACTATATCAACCTGAAGATGATCATCATAAAATAATTCAACAGTTGATGCAATGTCATCAAAGGGTAGTATATATACCTGTATAGGTCCTCGGCGTGAAAGCATGTACATGTGGCTATACTCCTTGTGTAATAGGCTAAGCTCTTCTGTTGTTCTCTGAATACACTCGTCTCTCGTCGTTCCGTACCAGAACACAGAACATTCAAAAATAATAGCCTCTATGGTATGTAAGTAGGGATGAAGGCTGTGTAAAATGGCTAGGTCATGTCCTTCAGTGTCAATCTTAATAAGAGATACAGTGCGTTGGAGAAAGCTATCTAGGCGTATACAGGGCACGAGAAGCGTCGACGAACCTCTTGAATGCGATTGACCACCCTCTATGGTGAATGGAAGAGTACCATGAGAATCCGATATTGCTTTATTATGCAAACGTATCTGCATATCATTTACTAAATGGGGTAGTAGGGCTGCATAGGAAATAGGATTCGGTTCGAATGAGTCTATTGTGCAGTTCGAGTTAACACTAGCAGCAAAGAATGACCACCAGCCCTCATCAACCCCTATATCAATACAGTACTTCGGAGAATTCCCTTTCAGTAAATGATACGTAACATATGAATTACACACGTCTCCATCATTTCCAGATGTTATATGACGGACTTTTATACCCTTGCGAGGATCGTCTGGACAATCCATATCAATAATCCACGGATACGTCATTCTTATCGATAAAGTATAATACAAACGCTGCGGTGACGCAGGCACAGCTTGAAAAGTTGACGTGTTTCCCTGGGGCGTTACCAGTCCCTGTGTCATGAGTCTGGAGTTAATTGTTGGTCCTATGTTTGCTGGCAAGTCGACGGAGGCAATTCGGCGGGTCAGGGATTTCGAGGTACAGAGTATTCCTTATTTAGTTATTACTTCGGTGCGTGATATACGCTATGACCCCAGCGGAGAATCAATCCGTACTCACTCGGGCAAGAGTGTTCCCGCAACGGCACTGACAACATTGAAGACAGTCTTGCTGATGGGACAATTAGCAAAAGCTAAGCATGTTCTCATCGAGGAGGCTCAGTTCTTTCCTGATCTTTACGAGGTTGTCATGGAGATGGTAGAGAAGAAAGGAAAGCATGTACTTGTCTTTGGCTTGGACGGGGATTCGGAGAGGAGACCGTTTGGACAGGTACTTGATCTCATCCCTTTTGCCGATACGTATGCAAAGCTCCAGGCCGAGTGTCGGCTCTGTGGCGACGGAACCGCAGCCCTCTTCACGAAGAGATACTCGAGTTCGACGGCACAAGTGTGTGTTGGTGGAGGAGAGATATACAAGGCCGTATGCAGGAAACATTATTTAGACCCTGTAAGAGGCTAAATAATGGGTTTAGTCGAAGCAAACCCTAAAGAGATCCCTCACCTAACTCCTTAACGTACCATCGGGAAGCCCACCAGGTTGGCACCAATGCCAAAGCCGGCACCCTGTCTGGCCGTCACGCCAATGGAGGGGGAGAAGATGTCCAGCACGGCGAACACAGCGGCAGCGGCGATCGTCACAGACACAATCTCGTCCATCGGGAGGGGCTTGCGGGGGATGAAGAAGAGAGCAAGAGCCACGGCCACACCTTCCACAACGTACTTGATCAGGCGGGTAAGCAGATCATTCATGTCCATTCTATCTATATTCTGGCAAAAGATTTTTTAGGAATTGGTATAGCTTCAATTGGCAGGTCTAAAGGTGCAATACGAAGCCATATTCAGAATGAGTACCGAGCCAGTAGAGGATTACCTCATGGAGGACGCAGAGCTCCCTAGCCAGAAGGTTGTACTCCTGAGTTTTCTCAGCCCGGAGAAGGTTCTTGCAAATAAGGACATCTTCATGTTCAAGAAGTTCCTGCTTGACTACGAGATGCAGTGGAAGACTACGAAGCTCGAGCAGTGGATGGCCGAGCAGTTTAGGACGCTGAACGCAAAGATGGAGACTCTTGCCGGTAACAGTGAGAGCAAGACGAAGGAGGAGGTAGTCGAGGAGCTGAAGGGATGCCTCCTGCGTACTGATCTGTTCGTTGAGGGGTTCCAGGCCTTTGTCACGGAGAACATGACGGAGATGAAGGAGCAGAAGCTTCAGTCTGCATACGAGGACTTCCTGTTTGCGAATTCCTCAAAGCTGGAGGAGGAGTTCTTTTCCCTGAATGAGTTCAGGACGACCATGCGTGGCATCAAGGTGCGTGGCGTATTTGCAAGCGAGGCGGAGGCATCGATTCGTGCGAAGCGTCTCCAGAAGACTGACCCCTCCTTTAACATTTACCTGGGCAGTGTCGGGAAGTGGATGGCCTGGGAGCCGGACCCGAACAAGGTTGGGGCGAGCGAGTATGCAAACGACGAGCTGAACAGCCTGATGAAGAAGTACCGTGAGAACGAGGAGGCACGTGACCAGTTTTACAACGAGCAGAAGAAGCAGAAGCAGGGCACCGTAGTGTCTGCAGTCCCCCCTTCTGTTACGGCAGGTGCAGGTGCAGATGCAGAGGCCCCCCCTTCAGTAGGGGGTGCGTCATCTTCTGCGAGCTCCTATGATGGCATGTTCTCTGGACCGGCAGACCTGGCGATGCAGAGGAAGGCGGAGGCGGCAGCAGCAAAGGCGTCTGCCCTGGACTAATGTGTAATTCGCAGTAGATAGTTATACTATATTATGCGAATGTGAATCTGAATCTCCTATATCTAGCACTTTTCGTCCTTCCCGCACCCCTTAAATCCTTCGGGGAAGTACTGTGGTGAGCTAGACTTGAGAATCGGTAAAAGGGCGACTGCCACGAATAGTCCTGCTAAGGCATACCACGTGGCATCTTTAATGTATACTTTGCTCATCTATTGGGTAACGATCTTATCAGTGTAAAGCCATGGGTCCAGATGATTCTGCCTGATTGTCAGCGTCCTTTTCGTATGTGCGAAGACGCTCAGTCTTTGCACAGAACCCATTAATACATTTTAGCCCAACCTCACACGGGTTATTCACTCCGCAGGGAATAGCATCGCCGAATCCTTCGACCGAACTCAGGCGTCCAAATGAATTTACCTTGGCATGTCCACTCCATACTGCAAGAACAAGACCGAGTCCAAGGATAAGAAAAAGTGTGTTCGTTATGTCTCTAAGATGTAACATAATACTATTTGGTGGATTTAAAATTTCTTGACGTTAATCATCGGTCCCTTCAGTTTTCTGTTTGCTGGGTCATACTGATTTCCTTCCTCGGGGTCCTTTTCCTTATAGTGTTCCATCGAGTGCTTCCAGAATTCCGGGGCACCAATCTGAAACTCTCCATGCATCTCCGCCTTGTACCAGAAGACAATATCCTCCAGCTTATTGCTCTGCGAGTTATTGTTCATGACAATGCATTCATAATTCTGTGTACACTGGTCCATCACCTGGCAGAAGAACTCGAGGCTGGGAAAGGCACTCCCAAAATTCTCGAAGATACGCTTCCTATTGGTGACATAGGGCTCTCTCAGAATAAAGCAGTAATCCACATTTGTTCTTAACATAGGTGGAATACCGAGAGGATATTGCATAGTAATAAGGAAGAACACCTTGAGCCAACGTCCGTTCAAGAAAAGATATCTGATGTTACGGTCGTGAAGCCAGCTGTCGTCGTACAGACAGTCGTCCATGATCAAGAACGATCTTGGGTCGGTCCTGCTGGTCCCCATCGTCTCAATCTCCTTTTGCACCTTTGCCATAATTAACTTCTGTCTCTTGCAAAAGTTGGCAATAATTACCGGGTTATAGTCTCCATGGATGAACAGCGGGGGAATCAGTTTCTTGTAAAATTGGTTCGATTCCTCGGTACCGCTGATCACGGTACCAAGAGGCATTTGCTGGTGGTGAAACAGGAGGTCACGCACAAGGGTCGACTTGCCCGTTCGTCGCCTCCCAATAAAAACACAAACCGCATCCTGGGGAATCATTTTCATATCGAACTTCCGGATATTTACATTGAGGGCGGAGGCTACTTCGGACATTTTACTCCTCTCTTGCACATAATAAATGCGGGTAATTCTCCGAGTGTGAACAAAAAAGTCATGATAGAATGGATTCCTGTTTAAATCAACCTATCGAAGTATCCCTTCCTAGGTGGACGATGTATAGTCGAGTCCCCGCTATACCTGGCTATAACGAGGTTTCTACACGTATACCTATTCTCGAGAAGGCCCTGGGTTCACTTCCAGAAAAGGAGGGGCAGCTACAGTCGGATGAATATTTCGCCCGTGTGCACTCGTTTACAGGAAGCGGTGAATGTGTGGTGGAGACGGCATCGAAAAAGAAGAAGCCGAGTTACTGTAAGGTAACCCACATCCTAGATCCTGTAAGAAAGATTCAGGGATACTATGATAATGCCGAGAAGGGAGAAGAAAGGGTCAAGAGAAAGACATCCAATCATATGAATCAGGCTTACATTGACTATATGGCCAATTATTTACTTGGACAGCTGAGAGAACGGGATATTTCTCCCCATTTCTGCCTCTTTTATGGAGGGTTTCAGGCAGTGGCCAACAAGTACAGATACAATATAACAGAATCCTTTGACTCCTACAGGCATTACAAGGGCTTCTGGGATAAGAAGGAGGCGGGGCTGTTTTCCCTGTACATTACGGAAGATGGTGAGTCTGTCGATGCTGACTCTCGCCTGAAGACATCTGTTCACTCTCGTTCGTTTTCCTATTTTACAGACAAGTCTCGTGGCCGGTCTACCTCGAGCTCTGAGTCAGAGTCTAGTCACATTTCTCTTCTTGAGTATGCCGGAGCAGCCGAAGCTGACGGTGAACTTGAATCTGTGTCGACGTTCGAGTCTGGATCTGATGCCAGCGACTCCGATGCCAGCGACTCTGATGAAACATCCGATGAAGCAGAGGTATACTCGGAGTTTGTCAAGTTTCCCACGGTCCTCCTCTTCCAGGAAAAGATGGATGGAATCATGGACAAGATTCTCGATGAAGAGGATCCTGAGTTTGAGGAAAAGTGGACAGCGTGGACCTTTCAGGTGATTGCTGCCCTTTGTGTGGCCCAGGCCACCTTCGGCCTAACCCACAATGACCTGCACACGAACAATATCCTGTACTCAGATACCGAGGAGAAGTACATCTATTACAGGACCCGCGATGGCTGCATGTGGAGAGTTCCCACCTACGGTCGTATCCTACGAATAATCGACTATGGTCGTTCTGCCTTCCGCATAGGGTCACAGTGGTTTGTGAGTGACGATTTTGCAAAGGGAGGCGATGCAGAGGCCCAGTATTCCTTTGGTGAGTTTAAGATTGATCGGGCAGAGGAGGTCTACCCCAATCCCTCCTTTGACTTATCTCGCTATGCAGTAAGTATAATGGAACCTCTTTTTCCTACATTTCCTGCTAAAAAGGAGGGGGGAGAGATCCTGAACAAGGAAGGTTCCTGGGTGATCGAGGAATCCGTTTCTCCTCTGTGGAATTTACTGTGGAGTTGGCTGATTGATGACAAGGGGAAGAATATTCTGCGTAACGAGGATGGTACAGAGAGATTTCCTGATTTTGATTTATATGAGAGAATCGCTGCTCATGTCTTTACTGCCAAGCCGCATGAGCAGGTGAGGAAGGAAATTTTCAAGCAATACTCTGTGACTGACGTTCCTGGCGGTCAAAAAGTATATTCGTTGTTCTGTTGAAGAGAGCTTTTGTCTAAAACCTCGCAGGGCCAGTCTGAAGCTCGATATCTACTGGAGCTGAAACTGCAGTCGCTGTAGCAACCGCAGTTGCGGTCGAATCGATAAAGGAATCAATCGATTCGGGCAGGAACATATATATGGATGCAGTTACGCAGGCACCGAGGCAGAAGTCACGAACTACGGGGCGAATCTTTAGCTCCTCGGAGGGATCTTTTGTGTAAACCTGGTAAATATAACTAGCTAGTGCAATTATAACTCCTCCTGCGAGCACTGCCTTCCACATACCGGACTTCGTAAAATCCATTCTACCGCGTGAATATGTTTGGGAAAGTCACTCCGTACGCGGGCTCTTCCTTCCCAGAGCCTATAGCTCTTCCTTCCCAGAGCCTATAGCTCTTCATCAAACTCCATGGGCATTTCCTCAGATGGTTCCAGTGAGAGTTCCTCGTCTGCAAAAGGGATGTCCTGGATTCCATTTTCCTCCAGGACATCGGAATCAAAGAGAACGTGGTTTGTCGAAAAACTCACTTGAGGCTTCGTCTGAATATTTATCACACGAGGTGTCTCTGTAGGGGCGACCTCCACGGGTGCTGTAACCTCTGCAGGGGCAGCGGCCTCCACGGGTGCTGTAACCTCTACAGGGGCAGCGGCCTCCACGGGTGCTGTAACCTCTACAGGGGCAGCGGCCTCAATGGGGGCTACGACTTCCAGAGGAGCAACGACCTCAGCAGGAGCGGCGACCTCAGCAGGAGCAGCAACTTCCAGAGGAGCGGCGACCTCAGCAGGAGCAGCGACCGTAACCTCATCTCCCTTTGACTCCTCTACCGCCTCAACCTTAATCTCACCTGTCTTAGTGTCATCCTCGTCGTCGTGCAGATACTCCCGCAGGATAGACTTCACGGGCAGTAGACCCCGAATCGCCTGTAACACGGAATCATTCAGAAGAGAAGATACCTGGCGAAGATTCTTCTGCTTCTCAATACTGTTCGAGTCTGCAAAAAGGTATGCATTTGTCCAGAGAGTACGGGCACACTCCGATAATACCCTGTGTAAGAAGTGGTCAATCTTGGGAATGGTAATCTGCAGCTTCTTCTGCTTCGTTGTTAGGCGAATCGCAGAAAGTACCTTTGTATGGGCAATAAAGACAGCCGTAATCAGCTCCTCCAGGTAATCACACGGGCAATCCTTCTGAATCTTCTCCGTCTCCCTCAGCACCTTGTCCTGATTCCAATCCGGAATACCCTGTAACATGGTTTGGAACTGCCAAAGGATCTTATTGGGTGTCGGAGCCTCCTCCTTGGCCGAGGCGAGAAGTTCTAAGACATATGTCTCAAGTGTAGGGACAAGAAAAACACAGAGCTGACGTGTATATTCTCCTTTTGCTTCTCCGTACACTGAAAAATCACTTTCCCCGCTCATTGCGATATTCTAGTCTATATACATTTACTCAAAGAATCATTATAACCGCATAGACTTCAAGTATAGTAGACGTGCCCAGGGAGAACTACCAGAACCAATTGCACGCAAGGCGAGAAGAGCTTCCTCCCAGGTATCCTCTCGATCCAAATACTCTTTTATCTGATCTATAGGATTTTCACCCTTTTGAAAGGATTCTGATACCGTTAACGTTGGATCTGTTTTTACTCTCGGCGGCCGAGCCATTTGACGAAATGAATCGGTCCCAACAGGTTGTTTCCACTCGCACCTAGACTGAATTGCGGGAGTAATACGGTTTGGATCTCGGCACTCCAGAATACATTGCACGGATGGAGAAACGGTTTCTAGAATACGCCGTAAAAAGGCCTGGGATTCGGGAGTTAGATCTTCGGCTCCTTCAATCCAGACGAACAGAGGTTCTTGACTTCGCACTTGCCGATGAAGAGATTCTCTTCCCTCTCTGAGCGTCCGATCTGTGCGTGCGTTCCAGTGATAGAGCTTTGCTTTTGCCTGCCTGACGTGTGATAATATCCACGTTGTTTTTCCACAACCTGGAGGACCATATACTAACCATGCAGGTTGGGGCATCCCCTTTCATTGAACTGGGTTGCCGAGTTTAGGCTTCCCGTGGAAGCTAAAGAGCTGGGCCTGCCCCGTGGAAGCTAAAGAGCTGGGCCTGGCTGGAAGCCAAGCTTCTACTTCCACGCATTCACATGCAGGCTCTGCATGAGGGGATTATTCTGGGTCATCTCAATAATCTCACGTGTATTCCTCTCCTCTGCCACATCTAAGTTAAAGGGTGCTCTGTACTTCACCCGCCCGATATCCGTCGAGCCAGGGCCAAGGTCGACGCTCCTGTTGACTGTGAGCTCACGGTCATTGCGAATATCCGAGTCCAGCTTCCTCGATGTAACATTGGGTTCGTCGCCCTTGAACATCTGAATGTTTCCACCCATGGCCTGTCTTCCCTTGGCCACCACCTGCTTATTCGGGTTCAGTGTCATGTTATAGGCGAAGGTGTGGCTGATCATCCGCTCAGCCGCCGCCTTCGGTGCACCCGTGTAAGCCGATTTAGCAGAGATCTGTGCCTTCTGCGTCGGGCGAGCGATATCATCAGGATCATATACAGTCAGACGCGTGGGGCCGTCCGCAATAGCCATGATACCAAAACGGTCATTGTGGATGGTTCCCTCACGCACCGTCGTGCGGGCAATATCACTGGGATCCCATACTGTGATTGCTGGTGCACCATTGGCATACCCTGTTGCATTGCCAGACTGCTGGATGTTTCCAATCGTCTCACCACGACGGGTAGGGCGGGACTCGTCCTCAAAATGCGTCGTTACTGCACCAGCCTCTGCAGGGCTCAGATTCAGCCCCATGACACGATCACCAGTGTAAAAGCGTTCGTTGGGACGGGCATCATACGAACCCTTACCATAGTCATCGTCGGGACTCGACGAAAACTGACTTGCATCAGCATTTCTGTAGCCCGCACCCCCGTACTGGTGGCCCTGCGGCTTCCTGTAACTGCCTACCACGTAGTTCATTCCAAAGTCCTGACTTGCACCGGGACCAGTATATTCAACACTGGTGTCCTGGCGATTTGTCTCAGGCATCACTTGGATAGGACGGTTCATTTCCTTGGTCAGCTCGGACTGGCCGGCAATACCCATGTGCTTACCATCCTCGTCACTGTAAAAGCCATCGGGGCGGTATTTCCTCACTTCACCGGGGTTCTCTGCCGATTTGCCGATGAACTGCTGACCTTCCACGACGGGCATGGTGTAGGTATTCTTGGGGTTCGTTGCAACACGAAGATCATCGGTCTTCTTCATGTTCTTCATCATGTAGTCATTGACCTCTAGCTGCTGGAAGCCGCCCTTGCCCGTCGAACCATACCCCTCGTTCAGAGCAGGGGCGACTCTCACCTGCTCGAACGGCTTCTCTCCTGCACGATTTCTCGGCTCGTTAATACGACTGTGTACGAAATCAGAGGATGCCTCCATACCGTATACGTTGCCAAAGGGTACCTGGGTGTTGTCAAACATTTGCTCAACCTCTTGCTTCTTCACCTGCACCGTGCCAGCACCCGTGTAACGATCTAGGCGACCAGAATTGGCAGAGGAGTCAACATTCTGCTTCACCCTCCCTCCGAAAAAGGGCTGCATATTGTTATGAGTGAACTCCTCAGCAGGAACGACCTGACCAGATAGACCGCTTGTAATATAGTCAGAATCAATATAGTTAGGGGTAAGCTCCCTACCGCCGGCATTCATAATGACATCGGGTGTTGCGGCTTCAATAGGCATTTGGGTAGGGATCTGCCTGACGCCGGACGGATTTGGTTCAACAGGTGGCGTGGTCATTCCCATAAGCCCCTTGTACATCAGGTTAAGTTCTGCGGCCGAACCTCTGAGACTCGTATTCGGATTTCCATCCGAGGCTTGACGGTTGCTAAAGGCTTCCTGGCGGTTGCCTGAGGCTTCTTGACGGTTGCCTTGATTCCCGAACGCCTCTTTTACAGGTAAAGCACTGCGTGCAGTAGGGTTGGTGCCTGCGGGATTTGTGGGGTAAGGACCTGCAGGAGTGGTGTTTCTTGCCAGAACAAGTCCTACTCCTCCTAAAACTGCTAGGACTGCTAATTCCATACTAACAAGTGACTAGTAAAAGGATGGAACATATCACCTAAGAAAAGACGCTTGTCTTAGTGAATGTATCTACTGGAGTCTGGGCTCTGCTGCAACACCCTTGACCACCTCATCAGTGTAAGTACCACGAGCAGGAGTGTGCGTTCTGAATCTGTACTTATCGACATCTCTAGCAGGGATGAAAAAGTCAAAGGGAGTCTCGAAGGTCTCCTGGGGATTGTGAATGGGAAAGTCCCAGCGATTCCATCCAGTAGCACGGAGGGTACACGGGGGATTTGTTAAATGGTTGAAGACAAGCGGAGAACTCTCATCAGGAGCGTGTTCCAGGCTCCTCTGGTTTACGGGATTGGTGGCTGGGTTGTAGAGAAGAGAATTCTCTCTCAGCCTTGCGGAAGGACGGCCTACACCCATTAAGTCAGACTCCACCTCTGTCTTCCAAAGACCAGAGACCCAACTTGCTCCGGATTGTTGAATACGGGTTGTTGTGTCCATAGGAAAACTAGCAGGGCAGTTCTTGTAAGGAGTAAAAGCATATGTTCCAGCATAGGATGTAATTCTCATATCGTCTGCCTGGTGGACGTCATCCCACTTTGACCGTGTGAAGGCCGTCTGTCGGGGAGTGCACATCTCTACTAGTACTTTTCAGGACGATTGCATACATTTATGCTAAAGGGTTCAGGGGCAAGGGTGGAAGGGTAGGCCCACATCTGACTCTGCTTTAGGGGGGTAGATGACACATTTATAGACACCTTTTGCTTAGGAGTGTCCCGTCGTACTTCATTTCCGACGTCATCCTTGGGCAGGTGCTGCCTCTTGGGGCAAAAGGTGTTTGCACGGGTGATGCCACGGAGATCAGATTCAATGTTCACCTGCTTTTCCCGGGTCTCATAAGGCACCTCATTTCCTCCGACAAGGCCGAGAGTGTGCTGGGTAGGCTTAGGGTGTTCCGCATAGGATTTAAGGATATCGTAGGTCTGGGGGTTCTCTGTAGATTCCCATGGGTGAGGTTCGTATGGGCCTATTGCATCCATGTTCTATCCTGGCGGAATAAATGATTCTTGAAGAGAATGTCTTCAGTATCCTCTAGTGGAGAAGGAAACGAGAATACTGTGCCTGGTCCCACGGGGACGGTACCTGAACTTCGCAGAAGTAGTCGTAGTCGAAGTGCATCTCCTATTGGCAGCGGCACTCCTGCTCGTTCTTCTCCTCGTACTCGTCTAGGATCTGGCCCTACAGGGGCATCTAGCCCTGAAGGGGCGTCTAGTCCTACAGGGACGTCTAGTCCCACAGGGACGTCGCCTGCACCAGAAGCAGTCCCTAGCCCTGAAGCCCCGTCGCCTGCACCAGAAGCCCCGTCGCAGTCTGACTGTGACCGACTCCGTTACCTAGAAATTCCGTTAAATGGTGAAGCGATATGCTGGTGGCTTTCTGTGAACCTCGCCCTTTTCCACAAGAAGAGACCCGAATTAGACACATTTTTCCAAGAAAGTGGATCAGCCCTATTTCGGGAGATATATGACCATTATACTGGAACAACTGCTGTTGCCATGGAACGTCTTACTACAGAAATTCGCACTGAATTAGCTGCCTCTGCCTCTGCTTCCCCAGCAGCCACCAAACCCACCTTTGACATAGCCAGCAAGGGCCCGCAATCAACAAATGAGTATCTCTTATATTTAAAATCAATCATACCAACCTTAGACAACACCTTTGTCCAGCTCGTAAATGGATCACCTAGTGCATTTCAACAGTTATATGATATATACTATCATGCCCTATATTTTGGCCTACCACGCAGCCTCAAGGAAGGGGACACAACCGATACATCTAACCCCACCCTAGCTGCATTCTTTGAATTTCCCGATGTAGTGATTCCCTCCACAGGAAATACGGTCGTCTTTAGTTTTGAACGCAAGTCGCAAAATAAGTCATATTCAAACTATTCAATCACTCCTCTCCAGACAATTACCCTTCCCACGTCGAAGGGCGAACGTATGCTAAACACACCTGTAACAAAGGAAATGAAAGATAAGGCACACTCTGAATGGGCAAAGATGATCGCTGGCAGCACAGACTCAACGACATTGTATTTAGATGCCATTACGGTATCAACGCCTGGAGGAGGTCATTATGTCACCTACGTGAAGTGCGAAGATTCAGATATTTGGTTATATGATAATGGTCTATCTGCAGGTCCTCTCGGATCAAAGGAAGGTTCTGCTGAATTTGCATCGTTTGATGATATGATGAGTAAGAAGGGCGACTTAATCCGTGAGAATCTCGTCTTACTCTATTACTCGAAGACTGGTTCAGCATAGACTTACACGTGATATAAATCTAAGATAGGATACTATCTTACATTTAGTATGCCACGTGTCACCATTTAACTGCTCACATCTCTGGCAAAGGCCCTACTCGGCAGACCGCCACGGATCCATCCATTGGCAGCCACCTCCTCCACCAGGTGCTTAGGGTTCTGCACATTGTCCTTCACGGTCTTAATTAAGGGCTCGAACACACCATCAAAGCCCACCTCCGTCACGCCACCACACTCCTTGCCCTGGCGTACCTGCTCACTGTGCAGAAGCATAGACTCGACGTCAGAGTTACCGCGGCCAGTACCCATGAACGGAACAGTCAGGAAGGGTCTCGCCTGGGCACGGATCAGACACCTGTTGTTCTTGAACTCGGGTTGATTCTTCAGTGCCGACTCAGAATCAATGTCAGCATTGTTTGCACCGAATCCCTCACGGGGGTAGACAAATACATTCTCGATCGAGATAGGGTTCACCATTCTTGCATCAGGAACCAGGTTACGTGTGTTGTACTGACCAGGTCCTACCGACTGAGAATAGTAAGAGGTGATTCCACAGGCATCATCTCTTACATGTGTAAGACGGTTAATATCCATTCTTCTAGCAGAGTAGAAGAAATGGTTCGGGCTCCTATGAAGGATAGATTCTGTTCATGCATTAAAAAGGTCTGGAGGCAGAAGACTCGCCGGTTCAAGAAAGAATCTTCTGCTATTGCTATCTGCGTGAAATCAGTAATACAAGGTCCTGCAAGTAAAGGCCGGAGGCGTACCCTCAAGCGTTTTTCTTGTCGAGGGAAGCCTACTCTTTCTCTTCAGCCTGCAAAAGACGTTGAGAGCTAGAGGCTAGAGGCTAGAGACCCCCTACATATTTAGCCAAGGAACAGAAGCCCCATTGGTTCCACCGTAGCATGCATCCCCGTTGCCTTCCTTGCACGTCTTCCCAGGTATCTTGTACAGCCAGTCCTGGTAGCTCTTCTGATCATTCGGAATACTCGTGATAGGCTGAGTGACAAACATACGCTGGCTCTGGGTCTTGCCAAACACGTCAGTAGGGTCGCTTGTCCACTGTACACGGAACATGGCATCTAGGTCCTCCTTGGCCTGTGGGGTTTGCAGAGAGGGTGCAGGGTCTCGTGTCGGGGCGTAAGAATACTGATCAACTGTTATATTGTGAAAGGGATTCCTGACTTCCTCGACCGAGCCCTGGAAGGGGAGTGTATCGTCCGTCCCCTCAACCCCTGTAACAAGTTCCGTCTCTTTTACGGATGCCAAGACATATTGATCATCTAGCTGTGGCTGGTCCGTAAATCCTTCCCTCTTTCCCTGGAGATTCTTGAGTGCAAGAAAGGTCGGTAAAAGGCCTATCGTTGCCAGCACACCAACGATGAGGTACGAGTGATGGTTCCGTGTCGTAGTAGTAACGATGAAGCCAACTAGAAAGGCAATCACATATACAACAGCCACCCTATTTACCATATGACTTGCACATGGCTTCTTTGTAGGGTATAACGAGTGAACAATATATTTGGGATTTTCCCAAAAATATGGGTCGCATAACTCCATCTAACGCTTCTATTTGTTTTTCTTCATCTCTTCAGCCTTCTTCCTCTCAGCAAGCTTCTTCTGAAGCCTCTCCTTCACCAGAGACATTCTACCACTTGGCTGACGTCCCGCAGCACGCTCAAAGTCATCTGCACGTGCACCAAAAGAGCTCCGGAACGTCTCCATCATCTCAACGAACTGCGGATTGTCGCTAAAGAGCTTCATCAGCTCCTGAGCCTCGGCCATTAGCTCCTTCGGGCGAAGAGCACCGGACTGTATTTTCTGCTGAAGCTTCTTTGACAGCTTCTGCACAGTACTCTGTACCATGGTTGAGTTCTTCCCGAAGAGATTCATCATAATTTCAAACGTCTTGGCGGGATTGCTCTTCGACGCCTCAATATCCTCAGGGCTCAGGCCGAGATCCTCCAGGTTCAGCTCCTTCACAATCTCCTCGGCCAGGCGGGCAATCTGTCCCTTCTTGAACTGCTCAGGCAGCTCAGGAAATCCCTTGCCCTCGCTGAACAGCTTTGACATCTTCTCGCCGAAGGAGGCGAAATCGATTCCACCCATCTTCTCCTTCATCTCCTCCATCATCTTCTTCGTCCAGTCGGAACCGTTCACATCGTCCTTCGTGCCCATGTCAACCAGCAGGCAGAAGGAGAGGAGGGTAAGATGCTGCTGTATGGCTGACCTGGTCGTGTCGCTGAAGGATGCCCAGAGTTCATCGGTGATGAACACTCCCGGTAGGACGGCACCTGGACTCGTCTTGGTATCTCTCTTGGGAGAGCAGGAGGGTAAGATACGTTCCTTGAACTGGGAAACCTTGTCGGTATCGGAAATGAACATTGCCATGTCAATATCCGACTTCAACTCGGGGCACGTCTTCATCAGGTCCACGGCAAATTCAGCGTACTTGTCGAGGAACAGTTTAGGAAGAGGCGGCATCTAGACTATATGGGATAGAAAGGCGGTGAATCTTTACGCTGTCTTGGATGCCTTCTCGCACAGGAGAACCAGGACCTTCAGGTGCTTCCAAATCGCCGAACGATTCGACTCCGACATATCCCCCCAATACTTGTCAAAGATGGTGAGTGCCGGGTAAATTTCATTGAACTGCGTCTGAATTGCAAGTTTCGTGTAAGCAATAATCTTATCCACATCCTCTGCCATAATCTCATCCTTCAGGGGCTTGTATACATGCTCGCTAAACAGATCGTGGATCAGCCTAGGATTCACCTTCTTGGCCGCCTCGATAGAGGATAGTGCACTCTTAATCTCCTTCTCCTCGGAGTACGTCTCGTGCAGGTCCCGGAAGAAGGCAATCATCTTGTCAACAAACAGACCAAGAGGAGTAGTGGGTGCCTTCGACATATCTTTACTTACATGGAGTGTTTTCTTTAGATTAGCTTTGACGTAAGCGGAACACCCCCTACTGTCTTGCCGGTCCCTGGGGGATTCCTAGGTCTCGCTGTTGTTTATACATGTCCATCTGCTTATCAAACACCGCCTCCTTCTTTGACCGAGTTCCCTGGTTCTGAACAGCCGCCGCTAATCCAATATCGCTCTGCTTGTCTCCAATTCCGCTTAAGAAGCTGAAACTTCCCGGAATTGTCGCCCCTCCATTTCCTGCAGTCGACATATCGGCATCGACGAAACTGTAGCCAGTGTCCCCATATCCACTCATCTCACCTCCCAGCCACGACTCTGGTCCATCAACCAGCGTCTGTGCCTGACTCGTGGTTGGCGGCTTCGACGGCTGTGCCTTCATCTTCTTCTCGTACAGCCAGTTCATCACTTCCGTATCCACTTTTACAGGATTCTCGTCGCCGGCAATAACGAGGGTGGGAACCTGCTTTAACCATTTCGGGAGAGTTGGCTTATTTCCTGCCTTATCGGCATCAACGCATTGGAACTCGAACGTCTTCAGCCAGGGAGTTTTAGACAATTCTTCGATGAATGCCTTGGACCATTTGTCCTTATTACTGTAAAAACAAACGTTCTTCTGACTCATCTATTTACTTCACAAATGTTTCGGGGGATTCATTACACGCAAATCCCCTAGGGCAAAAGCCCCAAGGCAAAAGGCCCAATGCAAAAGGCAAACCAAATGCCGAAACCCCCAAACAGTAAAGTTGAAATCCGGACGGGGGGATAGAATAGTCCAGCCATGTCTTCCGTATTCCACGACACCGAGTCCGCCGATGCGAAGACGATCACCTTTACCCTCTCTCCCACCAATGTGACCTATGCAAACTGTCTCCGCCGAGCCGTGCAGTCAGAGGTATCGATCCTCGGCTTCCGTGCCGATATGACCGACACGGGTACCACAAGCGATGTCACCGTTACGAAGAACACTACACCAATGTCAAATGAGATGCTTGCCGATCGGATTGGTCTTCTCCCCATTGCCTTTCCCGCCGAGGGAGTATCTGCCTGGGATAAGGAGCGTTACCTCTTCCGTCTGGCTGTAGAGAACAAGACGGAAGACACTCTCCTGGTTACTGCGTCGATGATTGAGTGCCTCGAGAAGGTGCCGACTTCCAATGAGAGAGTGCGTGTCCCCAATACCCAGTTCTTCTACCCTGACCCTGTTACAGGTGATACGTGCATTATTGCGGTGCTGAAGCCCTTTGTGCCCGGTCAGTCTCCCGAGGCGATCGAGCTGACTGCGTGGGCGACTCCTGGAAAGGGCAAGGAGCACGCTCGCTTCAACCCTTCATCGCAGTGCTCTTACGGATACACTCGTGACCCCGACGAGGGGCGTATCCTGAAGAGGTGGCAGGAGTGGCTCGTGCAGAAGAAGATCGCTATCAAGGACCTGGATGCCGATGAGACCAGGAAGAAGCAGCTAAATAATGAGTTCAGGAGCCTTGAGCTGCATCGTTCCTTCAAGATTGATGCAAAGGGGGAGCCGTACAGTTACGATTTCACCGTGGAGAGCATTGGGACAATGTCTCCATACACGATGGTCTACACTGGTTTGTTAGAGCTGGCTGCTCTCTGTGAGAAGTATGCTGCGGTCGATGTGGGGGAGCTTCCTGATACAATGGATATCCGCCCTGCCGATGGAGCGATGAAGGGCTATGATCTGTGGTTTCGTGGGGAGGACCATACCCTGGGAAGCATGCTACAGGCGTGGATCGTGGAGAACACGGTGTCGAGTGGCGAGGTGGATTATGCTGGCTACAAGGTACCCCATCCTCTGCGAAAGGAGATGGTGCTCCGTCTAGGTGTTGCGGATTCCAAGAAGTTCGAGGAGAGGGCGGCTCGGGCCTGCCTCGCTTCGGCGGCCAAGGGATGTGCAGATATGTTCCGTGAGTGGTCGGTGGAGTGGTCGGTTGTCGCTAGGGAGAATGGCTTTGCCATGGGTGGCGACGGCAAGGCCATGCCGAAGAAGCCGTGGGAGGCACACGCTGAGGCGAAGAGGCGGTGATTTACCATCACCATCTCCACCGCTTTGCGGAAGAGGCGGTAGTCTCCACCGCTTTGCGGAAGCGTAAGTAGATTCGCTTAAACTCTAAGTCGTCATCTAAGCTAGATGTTCGCTCCTAGTCCAGTGGTAAAATACTATACACGCAAGTGCATCAGTTGTCTCAACAAGGTGGTAATCAAGATTGAACTCCCCAGTAATGCGACAGAGGCTGCATGCCCCCAGTGTCAGGCGATTGTTCGCATATGGCCTTAGTAGATGGCGGCCCCTGTTTTTTCCACGGAATACCTGGCTGAATTACTTGCACTTCCTGAAGTGACAGCTGCGAGGGAGAAGATTGCGTCAGGTCAGAAGCAGGTGTATTTCAATACCCCTGTAACTGAGACACTTCGCTCTGCCCTCCTACCCCTCGGACTCGATATCTCTGCAGGGGAAATCCCCATGCGATGGATCCAGGGAGATACTCCCGCACACGTGGATTCCGGCCCGTCGGCCTTCGAGAATACCTACCTCGTCTATTTAACCGACAGCCCTGGAGAACTTGTTCTCGATGACACCGCTCACCCTATTACAGCAAATACTGGATTCGTCTTTCACGAAGGAATTCGACACGAGACGAGGGGAACAGGGTCTATACCCCGTCTCTTACTTGGACCCATGAATGAGTTTGCACAGGCGGTTGGTCTTCCAGCAATAACCTATTATCCTGATCAAGCTCATGCCCTTTCACAGACTGGTACCATTCTCGGGTATGGAGGATATACTATAGGTTCTTCTATCGGTGGAAATTCCACCGACTATTCGACATGGGGAGCTTCCTGGCGAATTGCCGCATGGACGGGCACAGGTTCTCCCCCTTCTGGGGCGTATTCAACAGGCTTTGACTTGAGTAGCCTGGGTTCTTTTTCCTATTATGTTTATCCAGCGCCCCCTTGCTTTCTGGAAGGGACAACCGTACTCTGTTACAGGGATGGTGTAGAGGCCTATGTACCCATTGAAACCATTAAGTGCGGGACCAGTGTGCTAACTCCTCAAGGCTACAAGAAGGTGGAACTTATTGGAAAGAGGACTATACAGAATCGAGGAGACGATGAACGTGTTCAGGATCGTCTGTACCGTTGCTCTGTCGCAAACTACCTGCAGTTAAAGGAAGATCTCTTCCTTACGGGATGCCATTCCATCCTTGTACCCAGGTTGTCCGATAAAGAGAGAAGAAAGACAGAGGAGATTCTCAGCCAGGTGTTTATTACTGGTAAACTGTATAGGCTGATGGCCTGTGTTGATGAACGTGCCGAGCCATGGGCCTCCGATGGAATGTACACAGTCTGGCATCTTGCACTCGAGAACAAGGATCTCATAAAGAACTATGGAATCTACGTGAATGGGGGATTACTGGTGGAAACGTGTTGCCTGCAGAGGATGAAGAGTTCTGCGTTAACGCTGTGTTAGAGGAATTACAGTGGATTATCAGATGCCCTTATATTATCGCAGGTGTCCTAGCTGCCTGAGTAGAGTAGTATTAAATAATCCAAGCCCTGGTGCAGAGCTTAGATGTTTACACTGCCATGCGATTATTTGCATTTGGCCTTAGGGCACTATAGCTTGATAGAGGGTACATTCTATGTACCTCCTCTAAGGCTACCGCATACTCGGAATCAATACCATCGTAGCTTATATTCGATGCCATGCCAAATTCTGCCATCAGGATAATAACCTTTAACAGATCTCTCACATACGGTTGGCCTGCCGTTGCATAGGCGAGACAGGCTCGGCGTTCGATGTACACTCCTCGTTCTCCGCCGAGAGTAAATCCCCACGGCGTTCGTTCAAACGGAGTTTCGGGATTGAGCAGGGAAGGAATGAGAGAGAGAAACGTGTTATAGATAAATTCGGAAACCAGTATTTGTTTCCAGTGAATTGTATGGAATTGCATTTGCTTTTGCATTCTCTAGTAGATGTCCAAGAGGAATACTCGAAAGGTCTCCCGTGGAAATCGATATTTAACCATGAATAACGGTGCAAATTACTGGCTCGTGGAAGATTTCCCGAAGGAAAAACGGGTTGTTATTTATAAACACAACGTCGATCGGGAAACGGGAAAGCTTGTCGAAGATAAGAAAGTTACGGAGATGAATTACACGGCTCTCTGGATTCCGCATAAGGATTCGGGCAAGTTTATGGAAGGAATCTGGAGTAAATCGACTTTTATTATCCAAAACAAAAATACATTTGTTCTTGTTTATAAGTCGATTTCTAAATTCACTCTCCGTCCTGGAGATACTCCTCTGAAATACATGTCACCCGTGGGAAATAACGATTCCCCGTACCCGTATTTAATCGGAGAGAAATTCCTGTATTTCTTCGTTAGCGAATTTGAGTATGCGCCGAAGGAATCGTTCGATTTTTCCAAGGATATTAACAACCAGTACCTCGGAATTAATGGAGAAGAACCTGTTTCGGGAGTAAAACCGCTTCCATCTAAGGAACTATTTTCTCCCTGCGATTGCCGTTGGAGAGGAAGTACGAACTGTGCAAAACCATGTAAACGTTAAATAACTAGACTGAATCAGTCTACATATTTACCATCTTTTGCTTCTTAGGAGGTCTAATCGACCTACCTCGAGGTTTAATCAACCTCCTCAATCTTCGGTCCAGGGGCGGGAGTCTCCTCCGCTTCTGCAGATGCAGATGCCTTCGCAGCAGCAGCGGCCTTCGCCTCCTTCACACGAGGATCGTCATTCACCTGGAGAAACAGGAGAACATCGTGCACTGCCGTCTCCACCTCCTTCTGCTTGGCCTCGTACGTCTCCTTCTCCTCCTCAGGACTGTTCTCCAGCCACTTCATCGCCTCGTCTACTGCCGCCACTGCAGCAGGGCCGTTCTCACCCAGGCTATCCTTCTTCTCGTTAAAGGTGTTGCGGACACCGTACAGGTACGACTCCAGCTTATTCTTCGCCTCAACCTTCTCGAACTTCGCCTTGTCCTCCGCCTCGTGCTTCGCCGCCTCCTCCACCAGACGATCCACCTCCTCACGGCTCAGGCGACCCTTGTCATTCGTGATAGTAATCTTGTTTGACTTGCCCGTGCTCTTCTCCGCCGCAGACACATTCAGGATACCGTTTGCATCCACATCAAAGGTCACCTCAATCTGCGGCACACCACGAGGCATGGGAGGAATACCCTCCAGCTGGAACTTGCCCAGCATATTGTTGTCCTTGGTGAACTGCCTCTCACCCTCGTACACCTGGATCATCACGCCAGGCTGGTTGTCCGAGTAAGTGCTAAAGGTCTGGGTTGCCCTCTTGGGGATGGTCGAGTTACGCTTGATCACTGCAGTCATGATACCACCCGCAGTCTCCAGGCCGAGGGAGAGGGGGGCCACGTCCAGGAGAATCACATCCTCCGTCTTCGCAGAGCCACCCATCAGAATGTGTGCCTGCACCGTTGCACCGTAGGCCACCGCCTCATCGGGGTTCACACTGTCATTCAGCTTCTTCCCGCCGAAGTAGTCAGACAGCAGCTGGCGAATCTTGGGAATACGGGAAGAACCACCAACCATGATAATCTCATCAATCTGGCTCTTGTCCATCTTGGCATCGCGAATCAGGCCATCCAGGGGAGCGATGGTACGACGGAAAAAGGACTCGCACATGCTCTCGAACTTGGCACGCGTGAGCGTCGTCTGGAAGTCGTGGCCCTCGAACAGAGAATCCACCTCGATGGTCGCCTGGGTCGCCGAGCTCAGCGTCCTCTTGGCACGTTCGCAGACCGTGCGAAGACGGCGGAGAGCACGGGGATTGCCGGCGATGTCGCACTTGGTCTTCTTACGGAACTCATCGCAGCAATAGGACACCAGGGCATTGTCAAAGTCCTCGCCACCCAGGTGAGTGTCGCCGGCAGTTGACTTCACCTCGAATACACCGTCGTCTAGGCTCAGAATACTCAGATCGTGAGTACCACCACCGCAGTCAAAGATGAGCACATTCTTCGCCCCACCACCCGTTCCCACGCGATCCAGCCCATATGCAAGGGCCGCCGCCGTGGGCTCGTTGATGATGCGGAGCACATTGAGACCGGCGATTGCACCGGCGTCCTTGGTCGCCTGACGCTGGGAATCATTGAAATATGCGGGGACAGTAATCACCGCATCCTTCACCGTCTGACCGAGAAAGGCCTCGGCAGTTGCCTTCATCTTCTGAAGCACGGTGGCAGACACCTCCTCAGGCAGAAACTCGTGCGTCTCGCCCTTCCACTCCACCTTGATCTTCGGCTTACCGTCGACGTCCACCACAGCGAAGGGCCACAGCTTCTTCTCGGACTGCACCACGGAGTCATTGAACTTGCGACCTATCAGACGCTTTGCGTCGAATACGGTATTGGTGGGATTGGTCGCCGCCTGCGACTTTGCCGCATCGCCAACCAGACGCTCCTCCTGAGTGTAGGCCACGTAGGAGGGGGTGGTTCTGTTCCCCTGGTCGTTTGCAATAATCTCCACACGGTCATTCTGCCATACGCCGACGCAACTGTACGTAGTACCAAGATCAATACCAATGGCAACACCCTTAGACATGGTTCTGAATATGTAGTGGAGGCCGAGTTTAGGCCTTTTAGGCGTAATACTTCATTTTTTTGTCATGGACGAGGTTAGAATGAGCGAAGAAGACTCTTCGCCTGGCATTCGTATTGGAGACAGAGTCCTACTGACAGGGGGACAACTTGATGGAACTAAGGGCAGGTTATACGGTATGTTTGCAGACCATTTAGCCATTCTGCCTGACGGTGTAACAGATCGTGTGGTGAGAGTTCCGCTCATTGATGGGGCACCTGACGCTGACCTGGGCCTTGAGGAGCTGACTGTGCTTGAGGAGGCCACTCGTCCTGGCTTCGTTGCCCTCTCAGGAATGAGGGCAGGAGACATGATTCAAACCTTTAACAAAGACGCTAGTCCGCATGCGACCTTCACCGTAAAATCGCTAAACCTGGAGGAGGACACGGCAACCTTTGAGACAGAGACAGGAGAGGAAATACCTATAGATTTTGCCTTCCTTGGAATCCCCCAGGAACTTGACTTTGAGGTACTACGTGCACGGGAGCCCCCGGCTCCTCCTCGAGCGGTTGCCCCTTTAGAGGCAGAGGCCCCTTTAGAGGCAGAAGAAGAACAGCCAGTCGAACCAAGGGTTGAGGGAGTTACCGATGATGGAGAGGTTATTGCCGAAGGCGAAGGCGAAGACGAAGGCGACCAAGAAGAAGAAGGCGATTTTGAAATTATTGAAGAAATTGTCGTTCCCGTAGAAGTTCGTCTGAAGAAGAAAGAAGCCGCCGACCGTGTGATTCTCGACGTCTTCCAGAAAACCGATCTTCTCAGCCAACTCATTCAAACACTTTCCCCCGAGGATCAGAAAAACCCCATCAAACTCCAAGAACTCCGCCGTCGCATGGAAGTCCTGATGTTTCTGCAAAAGAAGGTCGTTGCCTACGGAATGACCGGTGAACCCCGCGGCCTTCTCCAGACATCCGCCACCACTCTTGCAGAATACATCAAACGTGTCCACATTCCTATGACCCGCAAGGTGGTTTCCGCCACGAAGGTCCTCTACACAAATGAAGATGAGCCCTACGATCTTGAGGAGGATCTGCGTGTGGAAAATCTCAAGGATATCGTGAATCGTGCCGCTGCCCTGCAAAAGGAAATGGACGTCGACGGAGGAGTCAAGCTTGGCCTTCCCACCTTTTACGTGAACATGGACAAGTACCGTTCCGTAGTCCAGAGCCCCTTCATCCACTCAGGTGATCGCCCCGTTGAGCTCGATGAAGAGGCCTTTCGCAGTGACATGCCGAATTTCGAAAGCGGTGAGGCCTCCGTGAGTGCCCGCGATGCGTTCGACGGAAAGGGGAAGCCGCCCATCATCCAGGTTCCCTATTCCCTGCTCCGTATGGTGAAGCCCACCATAGTCGAGAAAGACGATTCGTCCAGAATCGTGGAAGCCGGCGATGCACCCGCTTCGACCAACACGCTGCTCTTTCCCCGCAAGGTCGGTCGTGATATGGGGCCGATTCGCAGTGGTCTCCTGGCAAGAGATATCAGCTACGGAATGAAGGATCCCACTCCCACACCGAAACTCTTACAGAGTCTGGGATCTCCCACAGAATTCCCCACCTCGCAAAACATCTTGAGTATCGGCACGGAGGGGAGTATCCAGGGAACCGTTTTACTGGAAACCTGGCTCGACCTCCAGGATTATATTCTCTTCGGACCCGGCGATATTTACGAACAACTGATCGGCTACTCTCTCGATAAACTCGAATTCACTAAGGAACAGCAGGCGGTAATTAACTACAAGATCCAGCAAGGAATCGCCGCATTCCGTCTGTACATTTCGAAGAAGCGGGAAGAAAATCGTGCCGCTCTCGCAAATCTCCGTTTTACGAGAAACGATTTACTTCCCGTGGATCGCAACGGTCGTCTCCACACCCGCGTTGCAAACGAACCCAGTTTCCAGGTAATGGTAAAGGAACTCGACGAAAAGGTCGGCAAGGATTTAGCCCAAATCGATACGATGTGGTTCACGTATTTATACGGAAAGTTTCCCGATTTTCTTCTGGCAACGCTCGGCGAGAGTGCCCCCGTCGTAGCGAAATTCCGCCACGCCCACGTTCGGGAAAACATTCTCAAGGCAATCCATCTCGCCTATCTTACCACCGTCGTCGCCCAGGCCAGGGGCGATGCACCCACAGAGAACAAGTGCCCCCACGTGAAGGTTCTCTTCCACGTGTACAAGACGGACGACCCCGTCGAAAAGATGAAGAAGTATATTGCACTCCTAGGCGAATTCCGTGGAGACACTGAGGGTAATTGGATCGACTGCAGGAAGTGCAAGGAGCATTTGATCTGCATGCACGAACTTCTTCTGATCCAGGAATACTTACGACCGAAGGAGAAGGATGTCTTACACAAGGAACTTCTTCTGAATTACTCTGGCGGGCAATTCTCAGGTCAGTATATTTGCAAGGGATGCGGAAAGGGAATCAGCGATCTCGAATTCGATACAACGCTGGAATTCGACGACCAGGGCCATCCTCTCATGGGCCGTGCAGTAATGGACGAGGACGCAGAAGAAGGAGACGACGCCGACGAACTTCTCGGCGAAGCGGTAGAAGATGCGGAATCGGGAATGAGTGAAATCGAACAGAAGTATTATAAGGTAATAAAAACCGTTACAGATCGTCTGGGAATAAATCCTGAGGCCGCCGATTTTCGCACGATGATCGAGCAACTCACGCAGTACTTACTCACCCTGAGTTCGAGAGAGGATTACGCCGAACTTCTCAAGGCAAAGAGAGTGAGACAGGATTACGATATTTACTACAATATTCGCTACGTGGCAGCGGTAACGGCAATTGTCCTGTTAAATATTCAGTGCAGAATGCCCGATTACATTATCTACTATTCTCGTGCTGAGTGCAAGGACGGGTTCATGGGATTCCCTCTGACGGCCGATGACAACATGACCGGAATTCAGTGCGTTGCCACAATCGTGGCGGGAATTCAGGAGAAGGCCGAACCGTGGAATATGTCGTCTCTCCAGAAAACCTCGGATATTTCGAAACGCCGCGAGGTGCTCCAGCCGATTGTGGTGAAACTCATCGAGGAATTCGTGGAAACAAAACCGTTTTACCAGAGTGCATTGAAGAGAAAACGGGAGTACCTGAAGAAGACATTTGGCACGGTTACAGGAGTGAAGAAGGATACCTTTGCTTCCTCCTTTCGCCCCGAACCCTACGTGGTTGCGGAGGATGCGGCGGCTGCACCGATTTCCGCGGATGGAGCAACGCCCCACTTCAAGGCAACGGCCTGGATTCGCCAGGCCCACGCCATTGCGAAGGAGAATACGAATCTGCGGGACGGATCCGTTCTCTCCCAGACAACCTCGTGTCTGCATTCCATTCTTCGCCCGAACGAATTCTGGGAAGGAAAGTCGATGCCCCCTCTGTCTGCAAAAGTGTTTGAGGAGAGGTCTGTTCGGTCCAAGACCCTGATTACAAAGAATATCTATACGCCGAAGGAGCGGGTGGCAGGAAAGGTAGAGGAGCAGAACTTTTACAAACTCTTCTTGGATGTCTGTTACACTGGACCGAGGAAGGGTCTGCCTCACGAGCTGGGTCTCGGTCTCTCCTGCTTACGGTGCGGGGTGACCTTCGATGAGAATCCGAATCTGCCCTCGGTCTTCGAGACAAAACCCGAGGCACAGAAGGCAGAAGAGGAGAAGTTGCGTACCAAGAAGAAGGCCGCTCTGGAGCAGCAGGGTGTCGACATCAGTTCGGATGCATTCACCGATTTACTGCTCACCTCGCACCGCCTCGCTCGCATGGAAACGCCTCGGCCGAAACAGATTTACGGAGTCGAGCGGACAATGGCAGATATCGCTGCGATGGCCGTGCCGCCGTTTCCTGAGTGGAGCCAGATGCTCCTGGATGCGAATAAGGCGTTGGGTGAACTGGGAGAGACGCACACGGAAATGCAGATTGTCAAGGCGGCAGAACCCCTTGTAACACGGATTCTGGAAATCGAGGACGAGATTGAACGCCGGCTTTCTCCCTTAGCTCGTGCCGCCTTACTCTCGATGACCAAGGGAACTGTTTTACAGACTGGTGAATTTGTTCGTACCTACCTGATTGTTCCGTTTCAGCGGTGGACTGCAGGAATTAATCGGGAATCATATTCTATTCTCGATTCCTATGGGCTGGATAAACCGGCGGAAGATGCGATTCTCACGAAGGGAATGGGCGGCCATTTAGCACCTCTCATGGAAGAACAGCCCACAGGCCCACTGTTAGAGAAGGTTCAGGAACTGGTTCGTGGTCTGTCGTACGCCTGTGGAACTATCTTTCCCAAGGTGCGGTCTATCTTCCTGCGTGGCGGGGCGACGATGTCGCAGTACATTCTCCGTGGATGCATCATGGGATTTATTCGTAATTACATTGACCCTAATTCGGGTTCGGCTGTCCCTATTGATCGCCTCCTCAAGAGCGTCGACAAGGCACTGTACAGATATACGACAAGTAGTCGTGTTCCAAACGAACAAGAAATTCGCACTCGGTTGGAAGAACGTGTGGAGCAGGAGAAACAGTTGTTCATCGGTTCTCTTGCGGGAATGACTGCAGAGAAGAAGAAGGTGGAACTCATGAACAAACAGCTGGGCATAGGAAAGTGGGCGGTCAAAGATAAGGATATCAGAAAATACAACTCCGAGCGGTTTCTGGTGGAAGAGAGAGAGAGGATGGAAGGCGGGTTCACAGAGACGATCGAGCTGGGCGCGGAAGAAGGGTACGACCATGCCCAGATGGGCGAGGATGATTTCTAGGGTTTATGCAGAAATCTCTATACGCAACAATCCAGTAGAACTGGTTTGTTCTGTAAAGGTGGCCATGGTAGACTTTCTGAAAATCGTTAGGATGGACGGTGCACCAGGAATCAGTTTACCATCAATCAAACACATCCCTGTCAGAATGCTAACATTATCTCGCTTCCACGCCTGGTACATGTAGGTATTCACTGTGTACTCCACAAAGGGAATACCCCTTTTACATGCTTGAAGAAGTTCATCCATAATCTGTGTTAAGGTTACCGCTCTGACTCCCTGTTTTGTATTCACATGGGCATAGAGTGAAAGAGTATTGTTCTCAAACCGAATGCACTCATGATACGCCGTTTTCTCGAGAGGAATGATTCGCTCAGCGTAGGTCGTACGTATCTCATCATAGTATGCGATGTATTCGTTGAGGCACTTACTGGCCACCGTGGGCGGCCAAAGGGCTTGCCTGCTACAGTCCATGGTTAGATACACACAACATATTTTTAGGCATAAGTTAGATGTGGTCGTTCCTCATAGCAGGCATTGTATATTTAATAGGAATCTCTATAGTCCTCGCCATTCGTCCGTCGTATATGTTTACTCCGGATGGACTATGGAAGGAATTTGGTATCGAGAAGGGAAATGAATATACCCTCTGTCCCTTCTGGCTCTTTTGCATTGTCTGGGCACTCGTCTCCTATTTTCTGGTTATAGCCGTATACAAGGAGGACGTAGGACCGGTGATGAATACACGAAAGAATATGAGCCGTAACATGGTGGAGGAAGTCGATATGTCTCAGCCCGTTGAACTGCCAAAGGGGTATTATGTACTGAACAACAAGGCAACCCGTTTAGCAGGTGTTCCTAAGTACGTCTACCTGGGAGAGGAGGCTCCTGATGTCTAAGCTCCTTTAACAAGATCCGAGTAATCCAGTGAGGGTATACATAGGTAAGAGTGCAGCCCAGAAGATCCAATAAGCATATGCATGGGAATACATGTGCTTATCCTTATCACTGTAGACCGTGGGATCAAATGGTGCATCAGCCTCTGTTACAAGGAGTCCCTCTCCTTCCTTGGGAACGTAGGGAAAGGCGGTATCCACCACCCATATGAGACGACTGCCTGTGAAGGGTATCGACAGAAGAGTGATAAATAAGAGTACAAAGGCTGTAATCACTCCACTTGCAATAGATACGCTGGCAGGATTGTAGGGGCAACGAATTGCCTGAAACACTGAGGTGAAGATAAATGATAAGACAAAGGCTACTAGAGTAAGTAGCCCGGGTACGGTAAACTGGCTACGATTCACCCAGTAAAAGATAAAGAACGCGAATGTTGCAAGTACGCCTGCAAAGATAAGCGAAGTGATGAATTTATTCAATTCACTTGGTCGCGAGGTCCGTTTAGTTGGCTTAGGCAACGCTCCTGTGGGGTTAGAGGTAGATGCAGGAGAACTCATTCTAAGGATATCTTCGTTTGAAAGTAGAGATGGAAGACGAGCAGTCAAGGCAGTCAGGGCAGTCCAGACAGTCCGGGCAGCCTGTACAGGAAGGAATAGTAGACAAGCTTGTTAAGGCAGTCTTTCCTGGAGAAGCCCCCAAGGAAGCCCCCAAGGAAGCCCCCAAGGAGTCTCCCAAGGAAGCCCCCAAGGAGTCCCCCAAGGAAGCTCCCAAGGAAGCCCCCAAGGAGACCCCTAAGGAAGCTCCCAAGGAAGCCCCCAAACCCTCCATTATAAATATTATATCAACCACCCTCTCACCCACAAAGGCAGAAGCAGAAGCCGACGAGACAGAAGAAGCAGAAGCAGAAGCAGAAGAAGTTCCCGAGGAGGTTGTCGCTGCTCCAAAGAAGGCCCGCAAACCCCGCGAGATTAAGCCCACCGATAGCAAATCCTTCTTCAAGGCCCGTGCAAAAGATGTCACCCGCTTTCCTTTCACACCCGAAGGAGATCTCCGTGTTCCCGCCATCGGCGGTGAAGAAGCAAAGACAATCACCCTGCCCTTTTACAGTCCTGCAACCGCCGATGAACTCGGGGCCATTGACTCCAAGCGTAAGGAAGAGATCCACCAGGTTGAGCAAGAGTATGATGAACTCTGTAAACAGTTATCGGTGGCAATGGACGAGTGGAAGAGTTCCGGAGATTACATTGATGCCATTCGTCTGCAAAAGGAGCTGCTTGCTCTCGACTCGAGACGTACCTCTCTCAGGTCGCCTCTCCGCTGGGGAAAGACCTTGAAGAACCCTACCATTAAGACGGTCCAGATGCACGAGACAGCAGTGGTTGATGAGAAGCAGAAGGATCTCAAACTCGGATATCCGGTAATGACTCTCGTCGGAAGGCCCTATACCTTCGAGCAGACCGTTCTCCCCCGCAAGGAAAAGCCTCTGCCTCTGCCAGACGTTGCCGAAGTCGCGGAGACAACCGAGCAAACCTTCGTCCTCTTTGACCGCCCCGAAGACCCTGAGTATGGCCTACTGTCCCCTGAGACTCCTCTGGAATTTGTCTTCAATACCACAAAGTACAACAGCATTATGCAGGCATATCACGTGGAGCGTGTTACACAGGTTGGACGTACAGATATGAGGGCTGCCCTGTTAAAGTTGGTTAACCCGAAGTCGATTCGTGGCATTGGTTCTCGTATTGTTGGAAAGGATGCAAAAGAGGTGGAGGCTCCCTTCCAGTTAATCAAGGACATTGTCAAGACAGTCGTGTTACAGGATGCACGGTTTGCCCCGCTGCTGCGGAAGACTGGGACTGACACGCTGATTTATGCTGAACCGCAGGATAAGATACTAGGTGTGGGTCTGTCGATCGACGATGAGGCGACGGCGACAAATTCCTCCAAGTGGAACGGTGCCCTAAACTTACTGGGCAAGGCGTGGGAAGAGGTGCGTAAGACTCTTCCTCCTGTGGTGGAGGAGGAGGCCGTCCAACAGGGTGGGGCTTACTTGGAATCCGGTAGGACGGTACAGGATGTCAAACAAGCTCGGTCAAAGGTGTTGATGGGATATTACAGGAGGAAGTAAGGGGCTCAAGCCTGGTGGCTAGCTACGCTTGCACAGGGTAGTCCTTAAGGGTTCCCTCATTTGAATCACAGTTGACTTCATGTGCAGTGTACGTGTAACATACATTGTTATGATCCTTGAACACCTTTGACGAAGCATCGGAAGGGTGAGGGTACTGATGGATTACATGTCTCTCTGGCTTGTAAAAGTGTGCAACAAACGCCCCAGCCGCCAGTCCCGCAAGAAGGGGTACAAGCTTGAAGTGCCAGATACCAATCTCATACCAGTTGGTCATTCTATTATACTCGACTCTTATCTGACCGAATAAATAGAGATGTTCGCTGTACTTAAGACATCGAAGTTTGACATAATCTTTAGCGTCGTAGTAGGCTTTGCCATAATGTCCCTCACGATCCCCTTATGCAAGGGAGACGAGTGTTTCATTAAGAAGGCTCCCTCTGTGGAGGAAATGAAGAAGAGTACCTTTAAGATTGGCAGTAAGTGCTACCAGTTCAAGCCTGAGACGATGACCTGCCCTGCCACAGGTGCAATTGAGGCATTTTCTCTGCGTACAAGGTAACAAGTTGATCCCTCAGGAGAACTAGAATGGCAGCCGCAGGAACCCTTCTTCAGGATCTAGACTCGACCTCCGGTGGAGACAATGACCTGGTGCAGAGAATTCTATCCGACATGAATGCTCCGAGTGGTCCTCCCACTCGCCCCCCTCCCCCTCCTCTGCCCCAGCAGAGCAATCCGCAGGACCAGATGATGGGGAACGGAAACAGCCACATGACGATGGACAGCACTATCCCTACGTCACACATGATAGGAAACCAGCACCCCTCTCCGGCCGAATTTGCTGCTGCTGTGGCCGGTTCTCGCTCTGACATGGCGTTTAATGCTATGCCTGTAGGACAGATGCCCGGCTCTCAGGTCGTAGCTGCCCCTCCGCAGAAGAGTTCCTGGCTACCGTCGTTCCTACTGGAAGAGCTAAAGGTGCCGTTCATGGCAGGCTTCCTCTTCTTTCTCTTTTCCCTACCTCCCATTCGCATCGTGATCTCTCACTACCTTCCCAGTATTATCAAGCAGACGGGTGAGTATTCTCTCCTGGGCCTGGCCATTGTATCTCTCATTCTTACGGTGACCTTCTGGATTCTACAACGTATCGTTGCTCCTCTTCTTTCCCTCTAAGATTAGAATGAAGGGGTTCAAATCGAGTGAACAAACCAGATATGTATCCCTGGTACTCATGGGTATATATGTGATTTATGGAATCTTCAAAATCCCCCTTCTCGAGTACGGTGTATCGATTGCCGTTGGTGCACTGGTCTACATGGTGACAAGGATGCCCGAGTTTGGTGTAATTGGAGTTCTGGTATCCACCATCCTTTTACCGATTATTCGTTCGTCCAGGGAGGGGTTTGCGGATATGCCGACGGACGGGGCGGTGCCTCTATCTGCTCCCCCTGTGGTTAATATGCCTGCAGGAGATGCTGTAGCACCCCCTGTAATAGGAGCAGCGGACCCTTCCATAAAGGATGCAGCTGATGCTAGTGATGCCAGTGCTGCCAGTGATGTTAGTTCCCCCAGCCCTGTCCCCTCATTTGTGGGGAGTTCTACGCCCGCCAGTGCATCGAATACCCTTCCTGCGTCTGCGGCGGTAAAGAAGATTAGCGAGAAGAATGTACCTCCTGCAAATCAGCCGGCTGACTTAATTAGTTCTACTGCCGAATCTGCCGACGGCTTCGCTGATTCCAATAGTGGCTTATTCAAGCTTGGACAAATCCCGACGGATGAGAAGGGAGGATTCCACATTGACTCTGGGACCAGTGTCTTAAATGCGTTAAAGTCGCTGAAGCCTGATCAGATTTCCGCAATGACCCAGGACACGAAGCAGCTGATCGAGACACAGAAGACCCTGATGAACATGTTACAGTCGTTCAAGCCGATGTTAAGTGAGGGCAAGGACATGATGGACACCTTCCAGCAAATGTTCTCTCCCTCTGGTGGATCTGCGATGGGGGCACTCCAAGCGGCACAAGAGACATTAAAAAAGTAATACATAGTAATGGGGACACAAATATCAGTAGAAGTTGTTCTTTTAGTGATAGTTGTATGCGGTGCATATGTCATGACTCATCGGCCTAGCGTCATTGTTATACCCAGCGACTCGCGGCCAGGGCCTGTTCCTATGTTAGGTATGGGCGGAGGCGGAGGCAGGGAGCCAGGGGCCGATGACAGATATGCGATAGCTCCCCGACCGGTCAGAGAGTGGCAACCTGGTCTCGAGGGATTACCGCAAATGGCCACCCGTGGTCCGCCAGAGAGATACCAGCAGATGGGGGTTCTCGACGGAGGCGACGGAAAAGTCCTTCCCTTGTACGGACGGCGGGTTGCACCCAGGAGCGACTTCTTCAACTACTACACCAGGACAGATACCTATAATCCGGTTGCCGTTCCGGTAAACTTTAAGAGACGGGACTGTCAAGATAGTGTCGGCTGCCACGAAGTAATGAGTGGTGACGAAGTAGATATTAGTGTAACTGGGCAAAAGGGGAAGGTAACCCTGTACGGGTTTGATGGACCAAGATATGAAGCCTAGAGTAGTAGAATGAGTTTGGTATACGTCCTAAATACATTTTCATTGGATCCAGCGGAGAAACAATTTAGCAGTACTCCTGTGCAAGTTCCGCCCTTCCAGATTCAGGGGGCGACGACAGGAATTAGCCCAGCAACAGCTGCGAATAAGACGGCCACACTTCTTACACACACCGATACGTCGAACAAGGAGACTCCCCTGTATTCAACCATCCCTTCAGAGTACGTTTCTGACCAAATTACTACGAAGAATATCCTCTATGACTACTGTACGGGAACAACTCTCACAGATATAGCTGATGGTAGTAATCCAGCACCTATATATGAGTTTTCCTTTGCGGCCATACATGACAACGAGCTAGGCACCGTATCAGATGCAAAGGTAGACTATATCCTATCTCTCGTCTTTACGAAGGGCATAGATGTATACCACATTCAAGTTCCTCTTCTTGTATCTTCCATTCAGCCGGCAGATGTACACCCATTTCTACGGGCTTGGCTCGATCCGTCGTTCGAGACAAAGGACTCGTTTTCCATCAATCAGCTAGTCAACTATAAGGACACGAGTACTGTAGTATTAGACCGATTCGTGTTCAAGATAAACTATAATCAATCGTCGAACGACTCTCTTGCAAAGACCACGGGTATCACCAAGTTCACTGGAAACTATACTCTCTGCTTGGTGAAGACTCCTCAGAAGGTTCTGAACTATGCGGGTATGGCAAAGAATGACCTGCAATCCTTTAACAGTATCTTTAACTTTGTGATGCAGAATTCCATGCACATAGCCAATCCGAGATATCCCCTTCAACTGAGTAAGGATATATATCTTCTTTCTAATACGGGGACGAAATATCCTAACTCAACGACGTATAAGATAGCAAGTAGAGATTTGGCTAAGGTTACTACGGAAGGATTCGCTGATTCGTGTAGTTCAGGAACTACGGGCAGAATGTTAAATGATGTGAAGTGTTATCCGATTGACTTAGTTACTCAGGTTGATACAAATGGAGGAATTATGATTGATGAGACAACGGCAAGGCCGATTGATGTTCGTTCCTTTGATCAGACCACGAAGCCTCAGCCTGTTGTGGTGAATACAGTCAGCGGGAATACAAGCAGTATTCTCTTTTGGTTGACGCTGGCCCTATTTATTGTTGTTGTAGTCATTCTAGGAATATTCTTGTATTTCTTCCTGAAATCCAAGGATGTCGTTACTCCTGCTCCTGTTGATGTTGACGTAGCGGCGGCGGTTCCTGCTCCTGTTGATGTTAACGTAGCGGCGGCGTCGCCTGCTCCTCCTGTCGCAGCCCCTGGTGGGGCGGCTGTTCCTGCTCCCTTGGATCTCTCTCCTGCAGCCCCTGTCAGTGCAGCAGCTGCAGCAGCTGCAGTAGCAGCCGCAGCTGCACCCCCCATATCTGCTGCTCAAGCTAGATTAGCACAGAGAAGATTGGAATCTGCATTACGCTTACAACAGGCACGACAGGCACGACTACAAGCCGCCTTAGGAAGACCCTAAGATACAATAAAAGGATACTTTAGATGAGACTAAGTCTTACTTCACTATTCACACTACTCATCCTAATCTATATAGTCTTTTTCGCCCTCTACGGCTGGAATGTATATGAGAGCTTCAAGACAACGGTTGAGGGGTTTGAAATAACATCTGATATTTCTCTTACTACCTGCCCCCCATCAGAAGCTGATGAATCCCATCTGATGAAGTCGCAGGTTCCTCCAGGAAATACTAGTACCTATTGCCAGGATGGAGGTGTACAGAAATGTTCTCTTTCCGTTGAACGAACGGATCCAGCGTCCTGCACCCAGTACTACCTGGCCCTCTTACAGTCAAAGGCGACGACCAGATGCCCAGTATCTATGCCAAACTACTTTCAGAATATCAAGTACGTGAATAACGTTGATAAATCTGTTCGTGGATGTACTGCTGGTGCAAGGACTGCTGACGGGAAATCCCCGGCATCTGGAGATAAATACTGTACAATCTATGTATCGCAGAAGGACGATTTGGAGAAGATCGATAGTTGCACGAACATTAAACGCCTTGAATCGGCCCAGTGTTTTTCTAGTGGAGTTGCAGGCTTAACCAAGGTCCTTCAGGCGAACACATATGGAAGTCCCTATGTGCAATGCACATTTAGTCAACTCGAGCAGGTTAAAACGGGTTCGAAAACGGTGGATACGAATGCAGATGCAGAGGCTGCCCAGCAAAAAGAGATAGCTGCACAAAACGCCAAACTAGCAGAACAAAACGCCAAGATAGCCGCACAAAATGCTCTCAATTCCAAATGGACGGCGGCGAGAAATGTGGTAGCCACCTTAGCCACACAGGGACCTGTGAGTGAAAATCCGGCGGAATTTGGCAAGGGAGTTGCAAAGGTAAAGCTGTTTAAATTCGCTAATTTGGATAAACAGTGGATTAACATATCACAGCTTGTTGTGCGAGATGTAAATGGTGTAAATATTGCAGGAAAGGCGTCTATAAAATCCTATGATGCAAGTGGAGGTCCGAGTGAAGATTACGGTACGAACATACATACCTTAGTCGACGGAACAGAAGCACCGAGACCCTACCCATATATATATCACAGTAAAAACACAGGCAATGATGGAGTTATTTTAACATTTAACCCACCAGTAGATATATCATCAATTACCTTATATAATCGTTCTGATTGCTGTACTGAGCGTATAACAAACTACGGAATGCGGTTAGAGTCTGGTTCGTCTGAATATTATTTACTACCAATCCAACTAGGATCCGATCAGGTACAAACGTTCAGCTTCATTCCTCCCGCGACCACATATTCTGGCCCTCTTGTGTCTGCCTATTCTGGCGAACTCATTAAAGCAAACCTCGTAACAACAGATATCTTCTCTCCTGAAACGGTCAAATATAACTGCACCGAACTGCAGAGTTACGTCTCGTGGATCGATTCGATTAAGGCTCTGTATCCCGATATGTATAATTCCTCAAAGCACAATCTTGATACATCGGATACATGGTCCAGTGATAAGAAGAACACCTTTTGCAATATCCTGGAACAAACGAAGATCAAGAAGACTATGTCAGAGACTGCCCTTAGAGCAGCACCTGTACTATAAATAGGACCTTTGAAGTACAATTATACCACGAATTTATAATTCCTGGTGTGTTTGTTCGGCAGAAGTCGGCAAATGTTTCTATAATACCCATAATAACACCGTAACGAAGTGCACTATCGCCTAATAGCCGTTGAAGTGCATCGGCCATTCTATTGTAGGGAACATTTAGAGAAGAAGTGTGATATACATGTATGTGGCTTCTGCTTGCACTCTTCTCTGTGGTAAACTCTTCCGTGAGCGACTGTTCGAAGGCGACCGCACTGTTCACCCTGAATTCTCTTTCCTTCTTGCCTGATCCTCCCGTGAAGGGACTGAACTCGACGCTTCTTCTTTCCATGAACGTTCCCACTGAGGTTAAAGGTGGAACGGCAACCTATTCGGTCACGTACAACTTCATTCCTCTCAGCCCAACAACGGAGGATTTATGCACAGTTGTGCCTGGAGGGTGCCCCATTAGTGTTGGTACTCTTCATACGGTGTCATCAATTCCCTTTGATGGCAGCCTATCTGGTTCTATTACATTCAAGATTGAGTGGAAGGATTTGTCCCTAGCCCAACTCATGTGCGTGTCGATTAAGACGAATGTTTAGCGTCTTCTGCGGGTACGCGTGCGACGGCTTTCATGGCCACCTCCACCTCCTGCACCTCTATTTTTACTCCTACTCCTACTCCTACTTCTATCTGCCCCCCCCTTCCTAACAAGTACAAGATCAGACCTCATAAATCTGAATACGGGAGCTCCAGCTCCAGTAATTCTTCTGCCGTTTTCAAACTCTTTATGAACTCTTTGTTCTTCTAATTTCGTAGAGGGTATAAACGATAGGTCTACAGTACCTTCTTCAGTATCAACACCAATAACTTTTCCTTCGGTAATACCTGGGCGGATTCCCCAAGATCTAAGGTTTAGTCTTCTCTCTCGCATATTTAGAGATCTTGTCTTAGACTGTATAACTTTAGGAAGAGTAGATCCTCTCGTTGCATAATCAGGCTTTAATGTAACTATATCATTACGATCTAGTTTTTCATGATTTCCTAAATTCATACCTTTCATTGCATTTCCCAGATCTTCCATTTCTACTTTACCTAAGATTTTCTACCTGGCTAAACCTTCGTTTAGCCTAACGGCTAAACCGCCAGCTTCTTATCCATGTAAAACTGGGCCGATCTGGCTCCTGTCGGGGCGGGACTCAGACGCGGATTGCTATCCTTATACTCGCTACTCTCTTCCACTAACCCATGCGGAGTCGGCATAGCGTGTGCAGCAGAGTTTTCAAAAAGAGAATCCTTCTTCATCGGAATGTATCCCCTAGACGGGATTCCTGTAATCGTCCTGTAGTTTCTCTCAGAGATTACGGAAACAACCGCAAGAAGTCCAAGAAGTCCCGTGAGTTCCGAGACATGGATAGAATACAGAATGAATCCTATAAGAGCTAGGCGTACCATAGTATTCGATGCAAGTTCAGAGGCAGAACCAAGCCAGGGTGCACCTACAATGCCTATCAGGGATACAGTGGTTAAGGTACTCTGATCCATCTGTATTACCTTAGCTTAAAGTTGATATAGCGAACTCCTCGAAACATGAGTCCACGATGTTAACTCGGAGAGGTTATGCGGTCGCCAAAGAGGGACTCTCTGCCGACAAGATCACCAAGATTATGAAAGAGCTGAATGTCGCCCCCGCCGTTCCCATGCAGGCGAAACGCTTCGGTTCTCCACCCACCTTTCGCATCTTCGCCGAATCTCTTACTCAATACTATCTCCCCCGTGTTTGGGCAACAGAGGTGTTCGGTCCTGCAACGAAAACCACTCTTACCTCGGGTGAACCGCTTCGCCCTGAACTCGTCTTTGCAGGAACGCCCTACGACTACCAGAAATCGATTGTCGACACCTTCGTCGCCGCAGGAAACGGTTTAATCTGTGTTCCGTGTGGGCGTGGAAAAACGTTTATGGCAATTATGATCGCGGCAAAACTCGGTCACAAGTTTATGATCATTGTCGATAAGGAATTCCTTCTCGATCAGTGGATGGGAGAACTAAAAACGCTTCTTCCTGGGTTGCGTATAGGAATTCTGCAAGGCGATGTAAAACAGTTGGGCGAAGTCGAGAGAAAACCGCTGACCACCGAGGAACTAAAGGCGGAACTTAGAAAAGCCGGTCTTCCCATTTCTGGTACGAAAACCGCCCTTCTTCAGCGTTTGCGTGCAGTTGTTCCGGAAGAGCCTGTACAGAGATACGATTGTTGTATTGCGATGATCCAAACCCTTTCACAGAGAGAATACGGCCACGACGAATTCCAGGATTTCGGCCTGACCATCTTTGACGAATGCCACCATCTGGGTGCAGAGCATTTCTCCCGTGCACTTCTCAAGGTTCAGACGAAGTGGATGCTCGGACTTAGTGCAACGCCAACACGGGACGACGGTCTGTCAAAGGTATTCGAGTGGTTTATTGGGAAGGCGGTATATTGGGAGAAAACTCGAGAAGCGGATCCGGATGTTATTGTTCAGCGAGTCGGTTTCTCTTCCGAAGATCCCGCCTACACCGAGGTTCCCGTGGACGCTCGGGGAGAACCGGTTCTCGCTCGACTTCTCGGCCAGGTCGTTGGATGCGAGGAGAGAAATCTCCTGATCGATGGGATTTTGCGAAAGGTTCTGGGAGAACCGCTTCGGAAAATTCTTGTCTTGAGTGAACGGAAGGAACATTTGCACCGGATTAATGCGAATCTCCCTCCAGGAACAACGTCGAGTTACTACATTGGCGGGATGGATAGCGATACACGCCAGAACGGGGCAGCGACGGCGAGGGTCTTGCTGGGGACGTACGCAATGGCATCGGAGGCCATGAATGTGAAAACGTTGAATACAATGATCATGATTAGCCCGAGGAAGAAGATTGAACAGAGTACAGGTCGTATCTTACGAACACAGAAGGATGCTCGTAACATAGCGCCGTTGATTATTGATATGGTGGATATGCACGGAGTCTACCAGGGACAGTGGGGGAAGAGGAAGGCCTATTATAAGAAATGTGCCTACAAGATCCAGGAGGTCGTGGGAGACTATGAGCTTCCTGGAAAGGATTCGCCTGCTTCTGCTTCTGCTTCCGCGACAGTAGCAGCGAAGCCAAATGTAACCGAAATTCCAAACCGTTACATGTTTGAGGACGATTAACGTCTGCGGCTACGTCTGCTGTTCTTGTTAGTTCTCTTTTTCGTGTTTCTCTTATTCCCCCTGCGTCTACGACCGCCACCCATTGCATTCTGAGGCACATTAAGCTGCCCAGAAGCACCGGATTGAGGCAGAGCACAGTTTGTGGGGTAAGAGGCATTTCCGCCCGCAAGGCCGCCAGCCATGAATCCATAGTGCGTACCACCGCCACCACCCTTCTGCAGGGAGGCACCAGCCCCAGTGCTCAGGCCAGGCAGACCACCAGCAACCTGATAGGGTGCAGGCACATGGGAAGGAGCACCAGAGCCGATGTCACTTACCACGAGCCCATTGTTCACTGTGCGAGAAAAATCGGGTGGAGACACGAATCCGTAGGAAGTAGTACCACCACCGCGAAGTGTACGCAGACGGCGACTGCTTCTGCTTCTGCCTTTAACCATTCTACTATGCAATAGAAACAATCTCGTGCGATGAGAATTCAGCATTCCATGTAACAGCAACAGGGATTTTGTCACTCGTCTTACTTGCCTCCCTCAGGGAACGACTGAGGGCTAACCCCTGCACAGCAGCGAATCCCTTGTTGTCTCCCTTCACATATAGGACATACGTATCGGGGAAATCCTTTGACGGAACAACGTAGGTATCTGGACCCTTGGCGGGTACAGATATATTCTCGATCTTCTCGTGCGGAATGGGTTTCTGCGGCCCAGGTCCAGGCCCAGGGCCAGGACGAGGCCCGCGAGGCATTCCAGGCCCTGGTTTCTGACGCACGAGCTGGGAAGGCTCTCTCGTCGGCGGATAGGCCCTTTCCACAACAGGGGTCCTATCCTTGTCACGAACCTGTACTCGGACACGCTTCTTGTAGGTCTCTCCCTGAGCAATCATAATCATCGGAGTATCCTGCCACTCGCTAGCAGACTCAAGTGAGCCATACGTCGCAGGCTCAATGGTCAGTCCTCCCTGGAGGAGAGCGTCGTGAATATACGAGTTGCGGTAAAAGTCGAGCAGTGCATCCCACCGCTTGGAAAAAACATCTCCCTCGATGGACCTCCCACAGGCGAAGCGAAGATCCTCTAACCGAAGAATCCCGTCATTCATGTTCAAGGAGGCAAGGAAGACGCTTCCACGCTCAGACCAGTCCTTTGACGCCCTCATGTTAATCTTGTAGGACACCTTGCCCTGCTCCTCAAGCCACACCACGGGTGACTTGGGGGCCATCACGAGGAAGCCGGATTTACCCGGTGTACCCTGTCCATGAGTGAGCCAAAACCATGTCCCCTTCTGCAAAAGGGTGCTGGCATATGCCAGATCAGCAAACTGGCTCACACGAACATCACGCATATGGCTCTCCACGAATCGTTGCGTCGCTTCGTGGAGAGCCGGTTCAGTCTTAGCAAATCGAATACTGAGTGCCTTCGGAGCACTTGATCGGATACTCGCTTGGTCCATCTACATACCATATCAGCCCAGCTTTATGCCTTCTGCCCTCTGCCCTCTGCCCTCTGCCCTCTGCCCTCTGCCCTCTGCCTTCTGCCCTTCAGAAGCCAGAGTAAGCGACAGCAAGGCTATCATCGTTCGCCGCAACACCACTCATAAACTGACCACCATTTTGCACAAACTCGGGACCAAAGGTCTGTTCAGCCTTGCGGGTTACTCCCGCAGAATAACTGGCGACTCCAGAGGCAACTGCCCCACCCGTTTCATCATTGATGAAGCCGGGACTAAAGGAACGCTCGGGATGACGGAGGCGTTCGGGGATCTGGGCAGATTCGTATGTGTTCTCCTCCTTGTCAAAGGGAACCTCTTCCTTGGGAGGGCTGGCCCTCATCTTTGGCTGTAAAAGGGGTTGCATGGGGGGAGTGTTAGCGGTGTTGTCCATTCCTTCCACCGTCTTCTGCCGATGCTGTACCGCCGCAGGAGCTTCTGTGGCAATCTTTTCCATAAGAGGCGGGGGAGGCACAGGCTGTACAGGCACTGGACTTGCAACTGCGTGAGCCGTTGATGTCTGCAGTGCAAAGGTAGGATCGTACATATACCAGCAATATCCTAGGTAAAGGATAAGGACGATCGCAATGGAAACATACAATCTACCGCTCATCTGATTAAGATAACAATTAACCTATTGACAAATCGCATCTTCTCTGAAGGGAGCAGAAACAGGAAGAAGGACATTAGAGGGGATCCAGGGGGCGAGCGAGGTTAATTCCCATACTGCAGGTGCTTCTACTTCTTCCATGGCTGCCGGCTCGATATGCCACTTCATATCCTTCCTCGAATGTTTTGCATAAATCTCTTTTGGAATAGCCGATTCCTCCATACGCTCAAGCGTCTCCTTCATCCGTGTCATCTCCTTATTTAGAAATGTGCGGTCAATAACACGATAATGGCGGACTTCTGTCCCATGCAACTCCCATAGTTCACCGCCGGCATCCCAGATATGCAGAGGTGTTAATGACAGTTGGCCAGGGGAAGATACCTTTGCTGTTAAACTAGCAGTCCACACACGCTGTTCCTGCATTATGTAAAAGTTGAATCTCGAGTTTAAGCAAACACCTAGTCCATCCATGCCACCTGCTGCTTCCGCTTCTGCCTCGCAGAAAGACATTCAAGTTGTTCTCCTCGGTCAATCTGGTGATATTAAGCAGGGAAAGCTAAAGTCTGTCCAGACTGCCGATATGATGCGTCTGCTCAAGAAGAAGGAGCCACCTTCCTTGCTGGGAACGTATCCGTGTAAACAGAAAGCCCTCTTCCTCTTTGGCTACGTGGAGGGGCCAGATGCAACGGAGAACCAGCATCACCTACCGCCTCCCCTGGAAGGAATGACCTTCTACGGAGATATTATGGTTCTTGCATCGGAGGACCCAGGATCGTACACCACTCCTATTCCACTGAAGACTGCCGAGTACGAGACACTCTATACCACCCTGCTCGAGGGAGAGGAGGAGGATGAGGAGAGTACAACAGAGGAGGCTATTGAGGAGGTCGATGAGGACGAAGACGGAGATGGGGATGCAGAGGCAGAAGCAGAGCCGAGAGCTGAGCCTGAGGAGGAAGACGATGCCCCTCCAGAGCCAGAGGAGAAGCCGATTCGTGCTGCCCGTGTTCGCAAGACTGTTGCCGCTGCCGCACCGGCCGATTTAACAGAGCTCTCTCTCGACTCGCAGTCACCGATTCGTGTGAGGATGCTGGATGTTATCCGGGGACGGTTTATCAATACACTCACCGAGGAACAGACGGCGACGCTCGAGACCTGCATCTTTCAGGCATCTCTTCGTACGGCTGAGGCTGAGGACATTCGGAAGAACTGGTCGTATCCAGCATTCTGTGATGTGTATTCTGCTATTGCTCGCCGCGTGGTGGGAAATCTGGATCCGACGAGTTACGTGAAAAACAATTCTCTCTGGACCAGGCTGGAGAACAATGAGGTAACTCTCGAGGAGCTGACGTCGAAGAATTACTATGAGCTCTTTCCTGAGAATTGGAAGACTCTGGTGGATGATCAGGCAAAGAGGGAGAGGATTCAGTTGGAGGGCGACTTCTCTCGTGCCACGGACAAGTGGCTGTGCAATGGCTGTAAGATGCGGAAGTGCACCTACTATGAGCTGCAGACGAGATCGGCTGATGAGCCGATGACGATCTTCATCCAATGTCTGAATTGCGGTAAGAGATGGACTCAGTAAAAGTGAAGTCTTGCCTGGCAACCATGACAGGTCCCAAATATCCAAATGTCAGTTTGCCAAGGTCGCGGAGAGTGTTTCGAGCAGTGTTTCTGCTTTTGTGAGGCAAACCCCTGCACTTGCGGCCATGCACGCCACCAGAAGATCTCGGGTGGCGAAGAGTTTACATCTAAATTCTGCCAGAGCCAGAAGCCATGTCAGCATAACTGTAAGCTAGTTCCATGCAATAACTTCACCATGTGCAAGCAAAGCAGGCCCCAGCGCTTGCTAGATTGTCATAATGGCATGTGCCTAGACTGTGCTCTTCTTTACGGGAAACTTCGCTTCGAGAGAAAGGGGGAGTGTCCTGTGTGCTTCACCGATAAAGATCTTGTTGAAGTGGTTTGCGGTAAACATAATATATGCCTTGACTGTTGGAAACGCTGGGCTAACTATACTACGCCCCCTACAACGTGTCCCATTTGTCGTAAAGGAATTTGGACTTCCTCCAATTAAACTCTTCCCAAAGGGTAGCATGCCAACTCTTACGGCTATGGTGAAGCCGCAGAGGCGGTCGTATTCTGAAATATACAGGAGAGTAGATGAGCGACGGCTATTACAAGCCGAACCAAAACCGAAAAACCCGCCGTCAAAAGAAGAACCCTACAAAAGGGCTGAGCTGTCAAATCGTGACGTATCCTGCTTCAACGTATTCCTCTAAATGGATAGGTGAAGACTTTTATACCTGGGTTAACAAGGAATGGATTTCCGACACAACGATTCCAGCCTTTGAAGCCGACTTTGGAGCAAGTGAAGAAATTGAAGAGTGCATAGAAGATGAGATTACGTCTATTTTTCATGAGATTTTGGCAAAAAAGACGCCGACACAAGAGGAATCCATGGTACAGAACCTCCATGCTTCCTTTTATCACAGCCGAGTAGAATCCCTTGTCTTTATAAAAGAACACTTAGAAAGGGCGAACTGTATTCAATCGGTACGTGATTTACTAAAACACATGGGCCTATTATGCAGGTTCAGACTACCAGGTATTTTTTCCATTGAGTATGTAAACACCAAGGAAAAACGTCTTGAGATGAGTCTCACACCGAGCATACCAGGAATGGCCGAGAAGCTGTATGACTCTCCAGAGTTCATACACAAGTACAAGGACTTCTTACACAAGGTAGGAAAGGCCCTGGGCATCGATGCCTTGGAACGTGTGGTGCCCTTCGAGAAGAAGTTGGTGCAACTGTTCGATGATGATGAAGATGAAAAACTTACTGAAACAAAGGGATATGGTCTCACCCGTAAATTTAAGCTTCCCTGGGATGCTTTTTTCGATGCCCTTGGTATCGCCGACTGGGAGACCACCCACATCTTTTACAGGTACCCCAAGATGATACGAAAGCTGAAAACCCTATTTAACCAAGTTCCTCTATCCATGTGGAAGGCCTATGTAATAAAATGTTACCTGACACCCATCGTAAAATACATGGGTGCACCCTTTGATGAATTATACTTTAACTTTACTGGGAAGTATCTGCAGGGGAAGGAGAAACCCCCTCCCAAGGAAGTCTTTGTTGACTTCATGTACGATTCTCTTCCAGATACCATCTCCAAACTCTTTTGGCAGAAATGTGGCGACCAGGCCATTGTTACAGGGGCTGAGAAGATTGCGGCAGATATTCACAAGGCGGCAATTTCTCGAATGCGGGAAAATACCTGGCTAAGTACGGGGTCCAAGATGGCATCGATTGAGAAAATCAAGGCGATCGCGTACAAAATCGGGCGGCCGGCAACCTGGGAAGATTCTCCAGAAATCGATTTTAGTAAAACCGATTTTATTAAGAATCGGTTTTTACTGGGCGAAGCGGCGATGCAGAAAATGCTGAGTCGCCTGGGAAAACGCCACACGTTCTGGGAGGAAGGAATTTACCGCGTGAACGCGTATTATTATAGCGAGTTTAACGAAATCGTTTTTCCGTATGGAATTCTCGTTTCACCGTTTTACAAGAAGGGCGAGAATCCAACGTGGAATTACGGAGGAATCGGTGCAACGTTCGGCCACGAACTCTGCCACGCCTTCGACGACGAGGGGAAAGAATACGACCAGTATGGTATGGTTCGCCGATGGTGGACCGACCGAGATATTCGTCGGTTTGCGAAAAAGGCGAAGGCTCTTGATAAAGTGTATAGTTCGGTAAAAGTGTTGGGGAAACATCTGGATGGAGAGAATACTCTCAGTGAAAACATTGCCGATATAGCTGGACTTTCGATCTGCCTAGAAGCTCTTCAGGCAAATTTGGCTCAACGTGGAATAACGGGAAGAGAAGAGGTTGCCAAGGAATATCGGGTTTTCTTCGTTTCCTATGCAACCTCGTGGAGAACGCTGTACCGGAACAAAAAGTTAAAGAGTAGCCTGGCAACGGATGTACATTCTCCAGCCTATGTGCGAGTAAACAAGGTTGTCTCGCAAATGGATGAATGGTATGAAGCGTTTGACATCGATTCTAAGTCTACGCTATACGTGAAACCCGAGGATCGGATTAGGTTTTTTTAGAGTCAGTCTTACCGAACACACTCTTCATAATAAAGTTATAGTCTTGTTTGTCTCTTAGCTTTTTCAGAGTCTTCTTTTCCTTACGACATTTCTTCTTACCGCATTCAACAAATCGATCAAAAAGTTTCTTATAGTTAGATTTTTCATAAAATCCAACTGAGCAATCGTAGAATGCAGTATTTGATTGTTGAGGGCAGGCTATATCCTGTTCTTTTCTAAAGATTTTCCCTTCTTTTTCTCGTTCCTTATGTAGTTTAGCACATTTTCTAGTTTTACATCTGTTAAGTTTCTCTATAAGTCTCAATTCTTCTTTACTAAAAATATTGGTATTAACTGGTGTTGAACCAATAGTTTTCACCATCTGCTATAGGGATACGTCTTAAATTTAGCATCATGAGATCGGGCACGCTTCTGTTCATCGGTTCCGAGGATCGGATTAGGTTTTTTGTATGAACTAGAATGTAAGTAACTCCGCTTCTTTGGTCGTCTCGTACTTTACCATAGTCTGGACTATATAGCCGAACAATCCACGGTAGTGGCTGCTTTCTATTAGCTCGCCTTTCATTGCCCAGCCTTTCTTAAGATATTCTGAAATGCTAGCCTCTAACTCGGCAAATGCCTTATCCATAGCGGGTTTCATATCAGAAGGATAGTCACAGTGACTCCAGTAAACCTTAAGAAACTTTATATCTGCGACCTTTTGCATGTGGGACTAAAAAATACACAGCGGGCGGTGTCAACTTTTAACCCCTAGTTGAGCATCATGAGATCGGAAACTCTCCACATCTCATGAGAGCCATCGGGCATCGTACGGCAGAGAATGAAGGGAATGCAGCGCTTCTCGAGTTCCAGTTTTGCAATATCTAGCACATCGGTCATATGGGGAGGGACCACGACGAAGGGGCGGGCACCCTGACTCAGCATATTTGCCCTCTTACCGAGGATATGCGTCTTCTCGTACTGTGAAAGGAAGGGCGGAGAGCGGTGGTTCGCATCGGTGCCTTGGGGAGGAAAGGTGGTAAGTTGCAGCTTCGGAAGGATGGTCTCGGAGTAATGTACAGTGCATTCTGGGTGGTGCTTTCTAAGAGAATCTAGAGGGTCTTCGGCCTTGGGTTCTGCAATAACCTCGTCGATCAGACCGCCGTCGTCAATTGCGTAGTCATCGCCGAACTCCTCTTCGTCATCAGCCATTCTGGTAAGGACTAATAGGAAAAACCTTTAGCCATTCAACTTTTTTCTGGGCCCCTTGGGCCTTTGGCCCAAAGGGTCTAGAGGGGTGCAGGATGTCCAGAAGGACACGGTGTAATTCCTAACATTCTGAGAAAGGCAGTATTTACACCAAAAAGGTAATGAAGGATTTCTCCAGCCACGAACCAGGCGATGAATGAGCTGAGAAATGAGATGTCAAAGAAAAATGCCGTCACGGCTGCGGCGACTACTGTCATAAGGGTATCATTTAGAGAAATCCCAAGAAACCGGGCAGCATGTACTCCTTGTCCTGGAATACCGAGTATAGTGGAATAGGGGCAGGGCATAACTAAGCAAAAGGTAGGAAAAAGTTGATTGTTCCACCAGGGCTTAAGTGAAGTCCAACACTATACAAATATGGATAGCCCTACTCCTGCTATTATTGATGCGTCTGGGAATGTGATTGAGGATGCCGTGAAGGAGTACCCGACCTTCGACGAGATGGATTTCTCCGAGAATCTTCTTCGTGGTATCTATGCTCACGGCTTCACCAAGCCGAGCCCCATTCAGGCAAAGGCAATTATGCCGATGAAGGGCAGGAGGGATATTATTGCCCAGGCTCAGTCGGGTACCGGTAAGACGGGTGCCTTTGTTATCGGTTCTCTTACACAGGTCGATGAGACCATCAAGAAGCCCCAGGTACTTATCCTGGTGCATGTGCGTGAGCTTGCAGAGCAGATTGCAAAGGTGGCGACGAATCTCGGACAGTATATGAAGCTGAATGTGCTGACGGCAGTGGGCGGAAACCCGGTGCGTGATGATATCAGGGCACTAGATGCAGGGGCTCAGTTTATTGTGGGCACCCCAGGCCGTGTATATGATCTCATGTCTCGCAATGCACTGAATACGAGCGAGATTCGTGTTCTTATCATGGATGAGGCGGACCAGATGCTGGAGGAGCTGTTTTACAAGCAGGTGATGTGTATTCTTGAGAGGGGCTTCCCTGAGAAGACGCAGGTTGCACTCTTCTCGGCCACCATGGCGGAGCCTGTAATTGCCGTGGCGAACAAGATTCTGCAGAATCCGGTGAGAATTCTGATTCCTCCCACGGCGGTTCGTCTGGAGGGTATCCAGCAGTTCTACGTGAAGCTGGATCACGAGGACCACAAGTTCGAGTGTATCTGCGATCTCTACAAGAATCTGAACATCACCCAGGCGGTTATCTTCTGCAACATGCGGAAGAATGCCGAGATGCTCGCAAACAAGATGGCTGACCAGGGCTTTCCTATTGCATGCATCCACGGTGAACTGCCAAAGGCGGAGAGGGCACAGAGGATGAAGGATTTCCTGAGCGGTGATTGCCGTGTCCTGGTGAGCACTGACATGCTCGGTAGAGGCATTGATGTACAGCAGGTGAGTCTGGTGATTAACTACGAGCTTCCTGATATTATGGAGAGTTATGTACACCGTATTGGCAGGGCGGGTCGCTTTGGCAGGAAGGGTACGACGATCAATCTGATTGGCAAGAATGAGGAGACGCTGATGGGGGAGATTGCGAAGAAGTTTGGAATGGAGATGAATCCTCTTCCGGGTGACCTGAAGGCACTAAATCTGTAGATGTGAGGAATCTGTAGATGTGAGGCGGTAACATATAACAACATATGCATGGTGAAACATTCACCATGAATATGTATTTTTTCTTTACTTAGCCCCTGTGAGCAAGAACAGCAAAGACGGCAAATCCAACAATCACTCCACTATAGAACCCGTCGTACCACTCCCTGTCAGAATAATAATAAGTAGCTGGCATTGTCTAATAGTTACACGACGGCCTTATGTCTCCTATGTCTCTTCCTGCGTCGGAGAAGGCGACGCCCCTGACGCCCCGTTTGGGGCTAGAGGAGCAGTAGGAGCAGACGGCTCTTGTAGATCCACTGGACTCTCACGAATATCGCGTCTGCATGTCGGGCAGTGCACATTTGACAGAAACCACTGGTCTATACATGTCTTATGATAGACGTGATTGCATCCATGTAACAGCCTGCACACATCGTTAGCTTCAATCGTATCCTGGCAAATTGCACACGCTGATCCAGGGGGGCAATCACTTCCTGGTTGAACGGTTGTGTTCCTAGAAATCACCTCCCCTGATGGACGCACTGAAACAGGTTCCATGAAGGGGGCTGGCCCTGCAGAATAAAAATAGGAATTCTCTCCAAAAAACGCTCCAGATAAATCTAAGAGACCAATGAGAGCCGCAGCAGCAGCCTGGTCGAATCTGCGCCCCCTAGCAGCAGGTGCCTGTACAGGAACTTCGACGCGTGGCCCCTGAGTAAATCCGGCGAGCTGAGCTCCACGTAGAGGAAGATTGAATCTCGCATTCATCTGAGTTCGAAGATAGGCGAACATTTGTGCAGGTGTCTGGAATCTGCCGCTATTGTATAAAAATGCGGGAAAGTAATTGTGTAAATCGTCGAGGAGACCGACATTGTACACATACTGGTAGGAATCGTTTTCCGCTGCCATGCTAATCATATATATAAAACGCCTTTAGGGCAGTCTGAGTTTACCAAGGCAAAAAAAGTGAATGGTGCCCTGGCCCCCTCGAGAAGTCCCATTATGTCCGAGCTTCCTTCGCCCCAGCCTCCAGCCCCTCCAGCCCCTCTAGCCCCCGAGGGGGCATCAGGGGACCCAGCCCCAGCCCCAGCCCCGCCCAATCAGCAACAGGGTGTCTGCGGGCTAACCAATATTGGCAATACCTGTTACGGAAACGCCGTCCTCCAGGCCATACGCCACCACATAGACCTCACTATATTCTTCATCCAGGACAAACACGTCGCCATTCTAAAGAATCAGGACTCCAAGCCGATGATTCAGTCCTATGTAAATCTGCTCAAGCTGATGTGGACATCAACCAGCTGCGAGAAGACCCGCCCCTTCTGGCACGAGATGGTCCGCCTCGCAGTGAAAAAGTCGTACGACCAGTTTCAGCAACCTATACCCCACGATGCCCACGAGTTCCTCGGCTTCCTCCTCGACCAGTTCCATGAGGGTCTCGCCCAGCCAGTCCACATGCATCTTCGCTCCACCACGCGGGATGCAGATATTTCCTCTGCACTCTCTTTCTGGAAGTCGAGTTTCGAGAAGGGATACTCACCCCTCGTGGAACTCGCCTTTAGTCTCCGCCGTAAATGTGCCCGCTGCGATGTCTGCAAGGCCGAGTCGATTACCTGGGAGACCTTCAATATGCTCGATATAACTGTTCCCGAGGACAAGTCCAAGACGCACAACCTAATGGATCTCATTCTCGAGGACGGAAAGGGCGACGAGCTCACAGACTATCACTGCCTGAAGTGTGCCCCTACAAAGACAAAGGCCACTGTTACACGATCTAACTGGCGTCTGGGAAGCTGGCTTATCATTGCCCTCAAGCGGTTCGATAACCATCAAAAGAGGCTCAATGCAGTCATTGACTTTCCTCTCGAAACATCCTTCACTACCACCTTCCACCCCACGAGCCCCGAGCCAAGCTTCCGTGACACCTATGAACTCTTCGCAACGGTGAATCACCACGGTGTTGCAGGCGGTGGTCACTACACATCGCAGGCCAAGCACCCTGTAACAGGGCAGTGGAACTTCTTCGACGATGAGAGAACCTTCCAGATTCCTGCACCCATCATTGATAAGAGTGCTTACGTGGTGATGTATAGAAAGAAGTCAGAGTAAGTTATAAGTATGAACGGTCTTGGCCGATAAGTTTAATTATATCTGGCTGTCTTTCCTTTGGAATACTTTTTATCTTGTTAATTACACATGGAGAATCCCATCTACATTCATCGTGGTAGGTATATACAGAAGTAGATGCATCTTTAATAACCGTGCGATCGGTATCTGTTAAAATGTACTGCAGACATGCATACGCAGTATAATATATATTATCACCATCTTTAGGATAAATATTAGAGACATCTTTTTTTGAAAATACCCGTTGTTTATATGATTGGAATCCCATCTCTATGGCTAAGGTAAATTCATCAAACCACCTACTGATAATTGAACTGCCTTGGGGAGCAATAAGGATAAAGTTTTCTATCCAGGAACGTGGATTTCCCTTTGCCAGACGTTCAGGAAGATAATATCCTGTTAGTTCTGAGTTTTCAGTTATAGAACGTTGGTATAGTTCCTCTACTTCATCAGTCCTGTTTACAATAATTGATGCATCCATCCAGCATCCAGCGTATGTTTTCAATAAGTACAAGCGAATCCAGTCGGCCTTGTGCTGATGGCCCAGACCATCGTAGCCCTTGGGAAATTCATCTCTCGGAATATAATCAAACAGTGTTTCTTCATTTAATACACGATGTTCCCATCGAGAAAGAAGTTCCCTGCGTCCATCTAACATCTCTTTCACCTTTCGAGGGATCTGCGGATCGTGCCAATAGGACCAGATGATTCTTGGAATCCGTATAGAAGAGAATCCTTCTATCTTCTTCTCCTTCGACTGAGTAATATATAGTAATAGACACATTATACATACTATTATGATCAATATGTATAGTGTATATCTGCGACCTGTGCGCATTCTATATAAAGATGCACACTTTCCCCTATAGGAAGCACTCATTGTGCAAAGGGTACTTCTTTAAACATATGTATCTCCTTACTATATAACTGTTTTACAAAGAAGAATGAGATTTGGTCTTGTATTCCACAGCGTTGAATATGAGAATACCATGTTTTATCCAATCGAGTAATATTGCGATGATTCATATTCCGTATAAGTAATCCGCACTGTGCGTGTTCTTCAGTAGTATCACGTAATCCACTATTTATCTGTTCATGAATATATGAAAGATACGTATCCTTCTGTCGTGCATATCGTTCCTGTTTCATACTTTCAGTAAATTCATTCCACACAGAGCCATCTAAGAATACATGATGCCGGAGCAATAATGCATAATCTTGAGTAATAAAATACTCGTGTATAAGGTTTTCAATGAAAGATTCTGATAGTTTTTCTAATTTACTGTCTAAAAAACATAAATAGTCATAGGGTTCTAGAACAGTATAGTCTTCGGGATATACTTTAACATGTTTACCATTCATGCAGCTTTGTATTTCATCCTCTGTTAGTTCTTTATTATCGTATACTGGTATCCATAGTGTATCTTCTACTTTTTTTAACACCTCTTTATTATTAGAAAAATAATAGCAATCGTATTTTTCTGAAGGAAGTGCAGGGATTTTAAAGGCTGGATTGTTTACTTCTCCATAAAAACAAGTGTAAAATGCTAAATTGTATTTTTTATTCGTAAATCCTTCTGCCCCTGCCTTGCAGCGAAGTAATAGGAGAATACCTACTAGACATATTCCAATAAATATGTATAATGTGTATGGAGACCTATATGACATCCTCTATTCTACCATCGTAAATGCTTCGACCTTTCCACTTGACGTGTAGACTGTAAAAATGCGACCGACCATCCCATTGTCCCCGCACTCACGGAAATGCACGTGGGGCTCCAGGCGTCCCATCCAAGGTACTGTGTAGGGCTGGGGATTGCGGACCATCAGAGTTGCAACACCCTCTGTATCTGCCTTCACTACGCCGACATTCAGAAAGTTGAGATAGGCCTTCCTCCAATCCTGTAACTTCTTCATGCCTTCATTGGAGGGCTCGGCAGCCCAGTAAATTACCTTGGCACCAGGCTTTACCTTTACCTGGACCTGAGTATCTGCACCTTCGGGAATTTGCTCCGGAATTGCTGAACAAGGGAACACTGTTTCACCGAGAAAGGGGAGATAGGTATCACGGTGGAACATTATGGCAATGGCAGAGAGGCCGACAAGGCAGTAGACTGCACGAGTGGCTACGGAACGTGCACCGAGGAAACGAGCAACGGTATTGTAACCGAGGACACCTATTCCTAGCCAGTTGAGGGCACCGATAATTACGATTACTGTTGCCAGTCTATGTATTGAACGCATCCACATTCTACTCTTAGGAGCAGATTTCTAAGAGCACTTTGTTCTGGTATAGGGGGGTATCGATTTTTGGCAGAAATATGTGCCTATCTCGCATTTTCCACCCATTCTCTCGTAGGTCAGATTTACGGGATCACCGCAGAGTTGTGCTGTAGTGCCAGGTGTGCAGTTACAGTCCTTGGCACTGGTTGCACTAAACCCTTCTTTATTTGGTGAGCTTGAGGCGGTTGTAGATGCAGTCTGCTTAACCATCAGATATGCAATATATACGAATGCAAGAATCAGTATAGCGATAAAGACTATTTTGGTCGTCCTTCGCATTCTATTCTCTGAATAGAATGTCCAAATGTCAAATGAACAAGTATCGCCCCGGTGGACGATGTGGTGGCGATAGCAAAGGCGATACGAAATGTAATCCAGAGTTTAACTCTTCTCTCGCAGCCCTCATGGCCCAGAGGGATAAGCAGGATGCTGCCTTTTCTGGCCCCCCCGTAGTTCCTGAGGCTAAGAAAACCCCTGTAGCAAAAAATCAAATAGTTATTACTGAAACCACGACGAAATCCACTAAGGACGCCTATATACAACTGCTACTCGAGGGGGATTATGAGGAGTAGAAGGCCACTACGTATACCGAAGGCCACTACGTATACCGAAGGCCACTACGTATACCGAAGGCCACTACGTATACATGCCAAACGGCGTCTTACCTCCTGCCTCCTTCTTCTTCAGGAACAGGTCCACGTGCTCCTTCTTTAGCACAAACGGCAGAGAGAATCCAGCAATATGGAAGGGCAGCTCTTTCACATTGAACATGCGAAGCATGTTGATTCTCTGCACAATCTGCTCGATGCACCTCTTTAGCTCCCTCACACCAGGCTCATCACTTGCATAGGTCTCAATGATGTGCTCCACGATCGCCGCAGGAATCGACACCTTCTCGTTCAGGTTCACCTCCTTGAGTGCAGCCGGTAGCAGATACTTCTCGGCAATCACAATCTTGTCCTTCTTCTGGTAGCCCGCTAGGTTCACCACCACCATGCGGTCAAGCAGAATCCTGTCAATCTTGCCGATGTCGTTGCCACTGAAGACCAGCATAGCACGGCTCATATCCAGAGGGATTCCTGTGAGGTACTTGTCCTCGAACTCCATGTTCTGCACGGGGTCAGTCAGATGCACCAGGAGATTCTGGATCTCCTCACCCTTTGGCGTTGCACTTACCTTATCCAGCTCATCAAACATCAGGATCATCGACATCGACTTTGCCTGGGCGAGGCAGTTGGCAATCTTGCCACAGTGGCTTCCCTCATAGACGAACTGGTGACCCGTGTAGGTGCTAGAATCACTGTCACCGCCTAAGCTGATGAACTGGAAGGGCCACTCCAGTGCCTTGGCGATACCGTTCTTAATCAGACTCGTCTTACCAATACCGGGAGGACCCGTGAGCAGGAGAGAAAGGCCGCTTGAGGTGGGGTTGGCAATCTTACTGGCGATGAACTGCATGATCTGCAGCTTGGCATCCTCCTGACCGTAGATGGCGTCCTCAAGGAAGGCCCGTGCCTTCGTCATGAAGGGTGCACAATCGCCATCCAGCTTCACGGGCATGTCCTTGTACACGCCAAGGGGAATACTCACCAGCTTCTCCATCCAGGAACGGAGCTTGTAGTACTCGCCTGAAGCAGGGTCCATCTGGTTCATCGCATTGTAACGGCTCATCACCATTGCCATCATCTCGGGCTTCAGGTTCATTTGCAGGAGACGGAACATGAGAGGCTGCTCCTTCTTGACGTACTCGGACCGCTTCTCGAGGGCAGTAATCAGAGTGGTCTGCTTCTCAGCAGAGAGCTCCTTGAACTGGTCAATCTGGTCATCGATGGTGTCAACCTCCGTTGGTGCGGTGACCAGCTTCACGAACTTTTGCACAGACTCAGACTCCTTCTTCATCTTGTGGCGGGTGGGGATGTTACGGGTATCAGGCTCAGGTGGACCGGCGTTTCCGATAGAGATGGAGAAGCCATATGGGCCTCCCTCATCCTCTGCGTCGAAATCCTCATCGTCATCCTCGTCCTCATCGTACTCATCCTCGTCCTCCTCCTCGTCGTCATCCGTATCCTCGGAACCGAGAGTCTCACCGTCATCCTCCTCCTCGGACTCAATTACAGTAAGACGCTTCTTAGACTTCTTTGGGACCTCAGAATAGCTAGAGTCGCTTGTCTCAGTGGTCCGGCGAATCTGCTTCTTGATACGCTTCCCAGCCTTTACAGCAGCCTTGCGAGGAATACGTGCACCGAGACCCTTCTTCACGGAAGCCGGAAGCTTACCCTTCTTCAATGCCTTCTTCTCAGATGGAGTCATGCTGTCGTCATCCTCCTCCTCTGACTCGTAATCGTAGTCAATGAGATCGCGGATATTGCCCTGGTCGTCGACGTCGCTCCCATCATCCTTTGGCCCACCCCGCTTCTTATTCTTGGCCGCAGCACCACGGGGGCCGGACTGACCGGACTGGCCGGAGGAAGCGTTTTTCATTCTAGGACTCAGTGGCATTACAAATTGGACTCATGAACGGGCTGAGCTACCGTATCATTTTTTTCCTACCCGTGGTGCAAAACGACTTGGCTAATATCATAGCCTTATCCTATTGCTAAAAAATCAATTTAGCGTCTGCGTCTCTGGCTCTTCGTGTTGCGGCGAGTCTTTCCGCGCAGGTTGTTCGCCGTCTTGCGAATACGTCTGCCAGTGGAGCGAAGCACGTTGCTTGCGAACTTCAGGCTGCTCTTACCCACATTCTTCAGCAGACCCACACTCTGCACGACAGGAGATAGAAGGCGTCTAATGGCTCCCTTTCTTCCACGAGTAGTTCTGGCCATTTCTACATAGCCTAGACAAATAAATCTCGTAGATCCATGAGGCCAAAGCGGGCCTTTGTGCTGAAGCCCGCCTTCTTCTCTTCCAGGAGGGGTGCAACGAACCCTGTAATAATTGGGTGTAGCTCTGTGCGGACACTGGAGAAGAACGCAGGAGACTTTTGCTTGAGATTCTTAACTACACGCACTAAACAGTCAGTATACTCCTCCAGAGTCTTCGTTTTACCGGGATCATCTGCATGGAGAACTAGGCGTTTCCCTACGGTATCCATCATCTCGGTGAGACGCTCCTTCGGAAGGGCATTTTGCCCAGCCAGCTCGGAGATAAAGTGTCCGTAGCCCATGCGATACTGCCGCTTCTTGACTTGTACATCGTACTCGGACTGATCCTCAACGTCCTCGAAGATCTGCAGAAACTTGGTATGATACACATTCATCTCCTCGTACATGATCGGGTATCGGTGGGCAATTTCTGCAATTAGCTTCGCAAAGAGAGCACAGTACAGCTCCTCGCCAGTCGCCTTCGTGAAGACCTTGTCGACGAAATGCTTGATAAACTCCTTCTCACCGCTATCCATGATTTGGTAGATGAAGTCACGAGTATCATTGTAGGTGAGCTGAGTGAAGGAGTTCAGCTTATTTCCGATGATCGTGTTAAGAATCTTACCATCAATGTCGCCGGATGTTTTGAACTGGCTTTGATAGCGGGCGTGGGGTACCTTGGGCGTCGGAGCATGCGTGTGAGTACTGGGTCTCGGTGCCTGACCCGATCCCCTCCAGGAAGAACCCTTTGACTCAGAGGGAAAGCTGCGATAACCGGTCTGGGGAATCTCCATTTCACGCCGTATAGCATCAATCTCTGCACGCAGGGAGTCGGGAGGGACAGTTACAGTGCGGAGCATATCGAGTACAGAGTCTACAGTAAGAGTACTCATTAGTGAATAGTAGACTATCTCGTTTAAGTTCGGAGTTATTCAACTTTTAGGGCTGAAAGCCCAAAGGGGACTCCTTCAGTTGCAACGGTCCAATGCGTCCCCGCATCCAAACCCAGCCCCTCTCATCTTCATAGAATGGAAACGGCCCTTGTTACTATCCTCGGCCTGTCCAATCCCTTTAGCAAAGAACAGGTCGCGGAAGGTATGCTTACTTGGCCCAAGGATTTAGCTACATGCATGAAAAGGGAACATGCATTCAAGTGTCTCAAAGGGAAGGTTATGTCCGGACCAGAAGACGCTGAGAAGACGAAGGAAGTGTTAAAGGAGGTTGAGGATCTTTCTCTCTCCCTCGAGCCCTTCTTGAGAGAAGCAACGACGATTGAATCTGAGGGATATTCCCAGGTCATCTTCCAGGGCACTCCGTGGTCTTCCATTAACTATGTTCCTTTCGCCCTTGTTATTTTATCCATTTATAAATCGTACATCGTGCCGGCAATAAGTCTGATGCTCCCTCTACTGACATGGATTCTGCCGTATCTGCTTCTCACTATAATGTACAATATTCCAATCTCATTTGGAGAGTATTCATCGCTTCTCTGGCGAATGTGGAATGGTCAACCGCTCCCCACGACGCCAGAGCAATTGCTGAATCCACCGCCCGAACCACCAAAGGATGCGGCTGCTCAAATTAAACAGTTGGTCCAAAATGGCTGGACACTCTTCACCGTCGGCCAGACCCTTTGGCAGCCTATTCAACAGTCGATGCATTTCATGAAACTGGATGTTGGCTGCGTAGAACATGGGTCATCAGTGATTCGGTTAAAGGAGTCCGCCGAGTTTCTTCTTACCCGTTGGTCGGCCTGGCTTCCCCGTTGGTTCAAGGACTGGATTCCTCTTTGCCCCGTCGATAAACGGCAAGCGTTTGCCTTTGTTCTCGATACACCCTTTTGGCTACCGCATATCTTCCGTGCACTGGGACGCTTCGAGGTTCTCTTCACCCTGGCGACAAGATCTGATACGACACCGGTCTCGTTTGTTGACTCCAAGACCCCGCTTCTCATGTTACAGGGGTTCGGTGATGCATCCATTCCCTCGGGGAAGAGGGTTCTCTCCTCTCTCTCGCTGGGTGGAAAGGCACCGCAGCATTCCATCGTTACGGGTCCAAATCGTGGGGGCAAGTCGAGTTCCATGAGAGGGGTGCTGATGAGCATAATTCTGGGCCATTCCTTTGGAGCGGTTATTGCGGCGAAGGGGCAGATGTCGTACATTTCTTGGATTGCGGATGGTATGCGGCTGGATGATAGACCAGGGACAATGAGTATGTTTGAGCGTGAGGTATCCTTCGCTTCCGCTGTCCTGCAGAAGAGAGAGGGGGCGGGGTTCGTGGTCTACGACGAACTCTTTCACAGCACCAATCCTCCTGATGCGATCAGGACGAGCGAGCTGTTCTGTGAGTCATTCTGGAAGAAGAAGAACTGCATTAGTATGATCAGTACTCACGTCTACTCTCTGGCGAAGTCGGCACCCGAGGACTCCGTAAAACGTCTGTGTGTCGAGGCACAGGTGAAGGATAAGGAGCTTCTGCTCTCCTATAGACTCAAGCAGGGGATTTGCGAGCTCAGCAGCGTAGACTCGCTCCTGAAGCAATACGCATTACTGTAGCCGTGAACTACTAGGTGCGGTTCAGAACTCCGTTTGTTTCCTTACTTCCGACCAGAATGGCACTTTTAAATGATTCCGTAACCGTGGGTATTCTGCTTGTAATGATCTTCGGCTCGGTGTCGTTTTACCTCTACACTCGTCTGGTGCAGAATGAGAAGAGAGTGTCTCTGCTGGAGAACCTGCTTCTCTCCTTGAAGATGAACACTGAGGCGTCTTTCATGGGAGCTGATATGTTTGGTGGTGGGCCTGAGACAGTGAATCCGGTTTCGGCACCTAGTCCGCTGAAGGAGGAGGATGTTGACACGATCGACGAGGAGAAGTACGCTGAGATGCTAAAGGGTATCCCGACAGAACCTGCATCTGCCTCCTCTGATGCGGAGGCCAGTCCTTCTGAGGGACCCAAGATGAATGCCAACTATGAGGCCATGACGCTGAAGGAGCTGCAGGCTCTGGGTCGCCAGAACGGTGTTGCTGTGCATGGCCTGAAGAAGAAGGAGATCATCGATTCCCTGAAGCGTAAGAGTTCCCCTGAGCTGGAGGGTGCTGATGTGGGTGTGCAGGGCTTTCTGGTGAACCTCGAGTCGGCGGAGAAGGCTGAGGCGGAGAAGGCTGCCTCTGCCTCCGCTTCCGCAGAGGTGGATGCGTAGGCATAAGCCGAAGGGTCTTTACCCCAAAGGGTAAAACAAACGAGTGTGCTGAATCAGCACTCTCTTTTGTACAAGTCCTGTAGAATGGACGACGCAGGATACAGACTTCCCCAATCGCCCTGGTTCTTTTCACAGCCGAGCAAACAACACGTAGCCCAGCAGGCGAGGGCAGCCGCTGTACCGAAGCAATCGACGCTACCTACCCAGGATTCTCGCTATGCTGGATGGGCCGCACCGATGGAAGATGGTCGCCTCGCCACGGATTACCGTTCGCACTGCGAGGTAAATATCCCCACAGGCATGCAGTTCGCCACCAAATCCTTTTTACAGAATCATGCGGAGGAAATCATGGACACGACCCGGCGTCGTCACGTGGAGGCAGTAGGTGCGTCTCTCCCCTATAACTCGGTGATTCGCATGCCGGCAAGGCGTTACGTGAAGTGCGACACGATGCAGTGTTACACGAAGGAGGGGCACACCAGGGGCCTGGGAACGGAACGTATGGAGTCCGTACCTGAACTCTTTGGCACCTTTGCTCCCACCTATGCAACGGATGCAGCTCCTTCCCAGCCGCTTATGACGAGGAAATACGAGGGTGGCAGAAATACACCCAGGGGAATTTTCTGATGATAGGGTAGTATGAGCGAAGAAAATATTGCTCTGCGACGCAATTTTAGAGAGAAAGAATATGCATTAAGCCAGGCTAGATCTAAGGAGATGAAAGCTAGAATTAGCATTAAAGCGGCTGAGGCTACCTTAGACAAACTAAGTCGAAATGGCGCCGATGCTTCTGTAAGAGATAAAGCGGCCGAAGATCTAAAACAGGCTATAGAGCTGAGAGATGCAGCCTCTTCTGCAATTCCTCAGGCGAAGGCTGAATGGCTATCTTCCCAGGCTAGCTTTAATGCAAGCAATCTAGGAAAACAACTAAGGGCGGTAAAGGAGGCGTCTCTCGCATCGTATCCGGGGTATAAGACTCGTAGAGGCAGAGAACAAGATAAATATGTAAAAGGGAGTAGTCCATCGCAAGGTGCAGGAGCTTCTCAAGGCGGTCGCAGACGCGGTCGCAAGACATCTAAACGGTCAACTAAGAGAAGAAGGAATGGCAGGAGCAGTCGTACTCGCCGTTGATATCGGCATTAAGAATTTAGCCTGGTGTTGTGCACAGAAATCCACAACCCTAGACATCCTCGGTTGGGAAAACGAGAACTTGGTAACTGGAACAAACGAGAACTTCTGCACCGACTGTAAGAAGAAACCCTCTTACACCTTTCGTGATCGCCCGTATTGCGTGAAACACTGTACTCCCCTGAGAGACCTGAAGGGAGGACTTCTCAGAAAGATTCCCGCCGCCGCCGTCCTCAAGGAAATCGCTAAGGCCGCTGGAGCCAGCCTCGCAGATACGAAGACAAAGGACACCACCCTCACCTTTTTACAGACCAAGGTTGCCCTGCCCCTTATTGCAAAGAAGGCGAACTCTCTCAGCCTTTCCGACATCCACGATGGAATCCGCACGGTGGTGAAGCGTAACCACGCACTCTTCTCTTCCTGCAAGGTCATCCTCCTCGAGAATCAACCGGCCTTCAAGAATCCGGTGATGAAATCGGTACAGATGATGCTGTTTGCCACCCTGAGAGATTTGCTTGATGGGCCGCCAGAGGTAAGACTTGTGCACGCGAGCAAGAAATCGGCGGGGGCGACAAAGGGAGATGAGGGCTACAGTGAACGTAAGAATATGACCGAGACCATGGTGGAGAAGGGCCTGCAGGATGGCAGCATCAAGTGTTGCAAGGGGCAGACGTGGTTTGGCCAGCAGGCAAAGAAGAGTGATTTAGCCGATTGCTTGATTATGACCCAGGATTTCCTTAGTAGCCCTTAGTAGCCCTTCTAGCCCTTCTAGCCCTTCTAGCCCTTAAGGGCGTCGAGAGGCGTCGAGAGGCGTCGAGAGGCGTCGAGAGGCGTCGAGAGGCGTCGAGAGGCGTCGAGTCTGCGTCAAAAGGGGAAACCTAAATAGCAGTCTATAACGAAGAAAGAGATGAGTGTCTCCATTGCAGAAATGGAACGTGTCGCACTAGGGAGTACCCGCTCCGGCCAGGATATGGGCAACATAATTGATTTAGGTGATTTCGGCTCTGGCGGTGACCTCGGCGATGATCTGGGGCTCTCCCTCATTTCTAACCCGACCAAGGTGACGGTAAGCAATAACGTTAACAACCACGGTCCCTCGGTGTCCTTTGCACCTTCCAATGAGGGCGGTAAGTCGGTATCCATTCAGAGTTTCGCTCCGTCCTCTTCCCTCGGCATCGACATCACTCCTCTTGAGCCCATTAATATGGATGGGCCCATTGATCTGAACTCCTTCGGTGGTCCACCCATTGAGGTCAAGCCTGTTCAGGAGTCGTCGTCCTTCAGTATGTTCGGCAACTCTCAATCCTCCACCGCCGCACCGTCGATCCAGCTGGCCTCTGTACGCAACCCTGAGGAGGAGAAGAAGGAGAAGTCTGAGCTCCTGAACAAGCTCCAGAGGCTGGAGGCCAAGGGCTTCCCTGTTGCACGCAAGTACACCATGGACAATTCTCTGGAAGAGATGAAGTCCGAGTATTTCCGCCTGGTGGATGCCCGCCAGCTGGAGACGAGCATTAAGTTCCAGCGCCAGATGCTGATGGGTGCAATCACGGGCATGGAGTGGCTGAACGGGAAGTTCGACCCCTTTGACATCAAGCTCGATGGCTGGTCCGAGTCCGTCCACGAGAACGTGGAGGACTTTGACGAGATCTTCGAGGAGCTGTATGACAAGTACAAGGATAAGGGCAAGATGTCTCCTGAGATGCGACTGGTGATGGCTGTGGGTGGGAGCGGGTTTATGTGCCACGTGAGCAACACCTTCTTCCGCTCCAAGATGCCGTCTATGGACGATGTGCTGAGGAAGAACCCGGACCTGGCGAGACAGATGGCAGCAGCGGCGGCCCAGCAGGCTGGACCGGGCTTTGGCAATTTCATGGGGATGGCGATGGGAGCTGAGCCGCCTCCTGGGGTGACTCCTCCTGGCATGGGTCCCTTCTCTCCTCCTCCTCCGCCCCCGACGGGGGCCTTCTTTGGTTCCTCCGCTGCCGCCCAGGCTGAGCCTCGCATGCCCCAGAGCCAGGTGCAGGCCCAGGCCCAGGCCCAGGCGAGCCAGAAGCCCACGGCCAGGAGGGAGATGGCTGGTCCTAGCGGCGTCGAGGATATCCTGAAGACGTTCGAGGAGGTGAGACGTGCCGAGTCTCAGGCTCTGCCCGTGTATTCCACCCAGCAGCCGGCAGTGGAGGCAGCAGTTAGAGGTGCAGCGTCTGTTATGAGCGAGGATATGAGCTACTCAGAGTCTATTGGTACCGGTTCTGCAAGTGGCAGGAGAAGGAGACGTGCCCAGCCTCCCTCGGGATCTACCATCAGTCTGAATGTGTAAGCTATAGGGTGAATGTGAACCTTTGTCCGCCCACTTGTGGGCAAAGGCAAAGCGGTCATTCATCATATAGATGTAAAGCTGCGTACAATGAATCACCGCCCTAGGCGGAGATTCTCTGTGCATAGCACAATGAATCACTGCTCACGCAGAGATTCTCTGTGCATAGCACAATGAATCACTGCTCACGCAGAGATTCTCTGTGCATAGCACAATGAATCACTGCTCACGCAGAGATTCTCTGGATAGACGTCATATAGTACTGGAAGGCTGAAGGGTCCTGGGCCACTTCTTTGACCGGTTCCGGTGCCTTCTGTGCCTGTGCCTGCTTATCCTGCAGACGCTTCAGAATCATCATTTCTTCCATGCTTAGTCCAAAGCTCCCTGCATCAGGAGCCTTCTCGGGCTTTTTCGTCGCCGTGGAATGGAAGATGAAGAGATCCGAATTCTCATTTAACAGATATCCAAGTATGATGATAATAATAACCGTCATTCCTGCCGCAACAAGGATATTCCTTGTTCCGACAAAGAGGACAACGAATAAAAGGAATCGGCGAATCATCGGATTACTCAGGAACTGTTCCTGGCCCTTCGATACCTCGAGAGACAGAAAGCGGCCACCCAAGTTCAGGAGAAGCATCATCACGCCGATAAAATAAGGGTTCGAGTTCATGCTACTTACCAATACGTCAATGCCCGGTACCGGAAGCATACTACAGATATCGCCTTTAATAAATCGTACTCAGTCAAGGGGCTGTGCCAAAGACAGATATGTCTGCCCCGAGAAGGACAAATGCGAGTGCAGCGAGGATTCCTGCATAGTGATTCCAGGACGCAGTAAGAAGGATGAATAGAAGAAGAACTACTCTCGAGAGGGGAGTTGCATAAAACTCAACGAGGGTTTCGGGGTACGGAGTTTCCAGATGTGTTCCCACCTGCCACGTCCACAGAACGAGAAGCAGTACTAGTCCACATTTTAAATAGAATTCAGCCCCTCTTGCAGCCATCTATATCAGCGAGATGTTTTTGAGTTTTTGCTCGAAGATAAATCCTGTACAGAGTCGGTGTCGACCCTGTCTTCACGGATTTCTTCGGGGTGTTCTCCAAGAACACGTTCCACAAACCAGCGATTTCCTTCTATAGGGGTCTTCTTGATCGAAGACAGAAATCCTTCTACCGGCTTCGACAGGGGCCTATTTGACCAAGTGAGGGCGATGGCCATGCTAAAGAGAAGGGCGGGGATGAAGCCGACGAAGGTGTAGATTGCATATAGTACAGCAACAGATAGCAGTCTTCCTCCTGTCGAAGAGAGCTGATACCGTAGCTCGGCAGGAACCTTGTCGGTAAAACAGGTCCAGACAATGAGAACCGAGACGAATACACCCATGAAGAGACTTGTGTGATCGGTTGGTTGTCCGCTAGCAGGCATCATTCTGTACTCTATTATAGAGGGACTAATGTCCGCAGGGTGTTCTCTAGACGATGCATTTCCGGATGCAGTTCCCCGCTTGCCCAGCCAAAAGAAAAAACGATCTACGAAGGGACCGGCTCTTGCCTTTTTAAAGGGAGTTGATTCGGATCCCGATCGGCCGTTTGTAGGCAAGGTTCCTGGGGAGGGACTCCCAACGAAGGAAGGATTTACCAACCAGGATGACCCAACGGTGGATATTATTGGCCAGAGCCCCCAAGTCAAAGACTCCTACAACCACGCAGTAAGTTCTTATTTCGGAAAATCCGAAACGGATGAGGCTATGTCTAATTTTTCGCCAGTCATCGAGGATAAGACGGGATATATCTTAAATCCTGTTTTCCCTGCGAAGGCTCCTGCAACTGCTCCTTCAACTCTAGACCTCTCGGCAAATGCAAATGATACGTGGAAACCTATGACGTCTGGACGTAGTGGAATTCAGACGGCATACTTTGGACCTCCTGATGCATCTACGTCAAATATGGTTTTGCCTAGAGCAGAGACAGAGAAGCTGAGTGGTGACGTGGATGAAACGATGTTATTACTTAGACGTCAGATTGATACGCTTTTTGCACGCCTTGAGAGCATGGAGCACAGAAGGAGTGAATTTTCGCATTCGGAGCTTGGCCTCTTCATTTTAACCGGCCTGTTTATCATGTTTGGCTTAGACACGGTGAGAAGATTTAGATAGCCTTCGTGTTTTTCTACTTCCGCCCCTTCGAGCAGCAGCAGGTCCCTTGGACTTCGCAATAAGATATCCACGACAAATGTACATCTTTAACATGTCAGAAATTGACTTTAATTCGTCAAATTCCGTCGCATAAGGTGTTTCGCCCCTCTTGGGTTTTTTCGATTTTAGTTGTTTCTCGATAAGTGCATCAAGAGATGCTAAATAGTCCTTAAATACAAGAATAATCTCTTTCATTTCCTCAGGTACTTGAGGTATCTGTATGGCCTTCATTTGTGCCACGAAGGCTTGTAGTTTGGGTAAGTCTGTAGAAAGTTTTTCTATATCAGTATCAGTTAATACTATATATAAAGATTTTACATACTCGAACAGTATATCGCCCTTTGTATCAAAGCTCCTTATACTTTCACAGTGGGCATCAAGGTGAGAATTACCCTCTTCTTCTGGAAGTACTGTGTCTAGCGTTCCTAATGCCTTTTTTAGCTTAGTACCTGTTCGCTTCTTAGGGGCTGGCTCTTCTTCTGCCTCCTCTTCGTACTCAGCCTCGTCTTCTTCTGCATCCCCTTCTTCCTCAGCTTCCCAGGCCTCGTCTTCTTCTTCCTTAGTGCCGTCGGCGTCGTCCACCTCAACTCCCTGTCCCTCAACTCCCTGTCTCTCAACTCCCTGTCCCTCAAGGTATGTATCCAATCTACGACTGATCTCCCGAATCTGCTCGTCACGAAGATCAGAGAGAAATTCCCTAGCCTCCTTTAACGGAGATGATAGCTGAAAGGTGATGTTATCAATAACATTGTAGGCAAGCAACGGCTTCCACACCTTCTCGAAAAAGTCCTCTCTCCTTTCTGCAAGTACCTTCTTTAACAGGGATAGGGGATATCCTCCAAAGATAATTTCCTTCATGTATAACCTCTCACTCTTTGCATGGGTATCTGTACCATCCTCCAAGTGCTCGAAGAATTGATCGACGGTTAGATGGTCAGGATCACGCATCATGAATGGACCGATAAATACTGTACCACCAAGGCCAAGATCCTCTGACGGTACGGATATGGTCCATCCATCGTCCACAGTAAGAAGAAGTATACCAAGTGTTCCTGGAGCCTCAGGATCAGGAGTACCCATAACCGTAGAAAAGAGTAAGAGCTGAGACTTGTACTGAAGTGTAAAGGTTGACGTCATTTCTCCGTAGAAAAACACACCAAACTTGTCGAGGGCCGACTTCAACTCTTCTTCTTGACCCTTGAGTACTTCCTCCTCGCCCAAGACCTTGTCCAGGTAATACTTACCCGTTGCTAGGAGGCTTTTGTAGAACTCCTTATTCTCTTGAAGTACCTTGATGCCCTCTCCTCGAAAGGTTGGGCCAGTCTCGCCACCACCCTTATACACCTTTAACTGTACCTTGCGGGCTGGCGTACTATATAGCGAAACCTGGTGTCTCGACACCATGCCAGTGACACCCTTGTATTTTTTTACGGGTTCTGTTTCGCCCGCTTGTCCATCGGCAGACAGACCGCCTCCCTGATAGACTTTCATGGCAACATCTACACGTGGAGCTGCAAGCAAGGAGTCATCACCTCCCCCTGTCTGTCCCATCTATCCTGTGTCTCTAAAAAGGAGGCCTAAGACTTCCGAGAATCATATGCCTAATGGACTCTATCACTCCTCCCATGGTGAGTGCTGATGCACAGACTCGTAAGAAGAAGATTCAGTGCAAGCAGGAGTTAATTATCTCCAGCCTCCAGCGTTTCTATGCGAGTCGCACCGATCTGAATGAGATTGTTGAGCTGCTAAAGGGGACATCCGATATCAGTCTGCGTCTTGTCGACTGGTTCGTGACAAACTATGCAAAGGCTCACAATACATCGTACACGGTATCGGGCCAGGAATTCGTGGTCTACATGAATTACAAGAATCAGCTGAAGGCATATAGTAAGAAGCTGTTTGATCCGTTTTGTCGTAGGGAGCGGATCTCCTTTCAGGTCCCGGGACACGAGCCATTTTTAACAACGGTGGGGAAGCTGAACTTTTTCCGATGGGCGATTGAGAAAGATATTTTAACCTTTATCAAGGGGCATCAGACGGAGATTGAGAGGGAGATGAACATTACCATGCGGGAGCTGGCCAAGCAGTCAAAGGGGACGAAGACAGAGGCTGGAAAGAGAAAGAGAAATACTCGTGAGGTTAATACACCGGGTACAAACATCCAGAAGCACGAGTGTGAGATTGAGATGCGATTCGACTAGAGTTACTGTTCCAATTTCATTCTTTTGATAGTACAACTAGACCCAGACCGAATAGACTTAATACAATGCCTATACCCTGGAGATTTGAAATTTTTTCCTTAAACATAAAGGTGCCTATTGCAAACATAAGGATTGTGCTGAGAATATTCCAGAAAAGGTTCACTATACCAATCCCTTCATACTGTAAGGCTACGCTAAGGAGGGGGACTACTCCTAAGGCATATACAATACTTGCAATAGCTATATGTTGCATACCACCCATACGAAGGAGAGTGAGAGCTGGTGCCTCTACCAGCGATACCAAGGTAACCCAGGAGAGGGCGATTAACTCGATTGTATATTCTCCCATCGTACTAAGACTTTCTTAGAAATTATACGTCTTATTCATCTGATTGATGGATGGGCGTAAGAGCTCAAATGCTTCCACTGGATTCGGCCCAGCCTGAGCATTAACATTTTGCGTAGACCACCGACTCTCAAAAGATCTTTCCAAGAGTTTTTTTGATTCGGCCACTCCTCTATCGGCTAAATCCTCGTAGACTACACTTCGCAGCTCTCTTGCGACATTTCGAGAATCATTTGCAGGGCTAAATTTATCAAAATAAGGATTCTTTCCCAAAGAGTCAATCAACTCGGTCTTCTGTGCTTCCACGAGAGCCTTGTACAGACCATATTGCTCCTTCAGGTCCTTCACAGCGGCATCCATATCTGGCCCAGCAACCAGGGTTCGAATATGTGCCTCTAACATTTGTATATTTGCCAGTGCCGTGGTTACACGTGAAGTGAGCTCAGATCCGTTACGAAGTTCAGCATTTCCTGCGAACTGTGGGTGCCTGTCTAAATCCTCTCTGTAGAGCCGACTCGATAGACCGTGGGTATCGAGAGACATTCCGCCACGAAAGGTGGGGCCATCGGAAAGCCACTGTTCGACATGGCGTGCGTTTACCGTTTCACGGCTATTCTGTTCTCGGCGACTACGAATACTTAGACAGGGTTTGAAGAGATCGGGTTCGTATTCAACCGGAAACGGCTGCATCTATTAGTCCCTTCTGCAAAAATTTAGACCAACGCATAAAGCGAAATGGTGAGCTTTACACAATGATACTTGTTCCGTACTATGTAACAGAAAAATCCTTATCCATTGGGTGTAAAATAACAACCCTGTGGGTCTTTCTTGCCGAATCAGGAAGGCAGCCGTGGACTATAGATGACAGTTCTGACATAGAAAAGGAGTATTGCAACGATAATGGAATCTTTGGCAGACTTACCAAGGTAAACGATGATATTATGCTATATAAGGTTGATACAGGGAAGACTACTATTGGCGATTTTCACACCTGGTCAGACGTTCTAGCAGGAGCCACCCCAGACCACGCCTGGCGGCCCTTTTTCTGGCTGGGTGAGCAGGTTGGTAAAAAGGATGGGTGGGGATGGAAGGAAGAGATTACTCTCAAGCTAGGAAGCCTACCCCTGGCGGACCTCTGGGAGATGGTTATGGCCTAAGCGTAGAGCACTATTCTATACTAGATGCTAAGGAACAAGACTCGCAAAACTTCTTCAGAAGCACTTACTGCGGCCCCTGCTCCTGCTCCTGCTCCTGGACCTGCAGACCCCGTAGTAGAAGCCCATGCTACGGTAGCCCATACACAGGAGTCCTTCGGTGAGAACCCTAATCTTGTATCTTTTCTTGATACGAATGCGAGCGACGCCTTTCGTCGTCCCTGGCATCGCCTTGAGCGTGGCCTTCGCCTCAACCGTATTCGCCTCTTCATTGCATCCGAAAAGGCAAAGCTAAATCTCTCTGACGCCGATACCGACTATTTAACCAACCTGTTGCACAAGTCTCTCGATAAGAAACTTCTGAATAGCAAGTCGGCGGTAGTGTACAATGTAGAAGCCCAGGAAATTCAGGAGATCAAGGGACTCGTCTATCACACGACTTCCGATGGCCGTGTATTATCCCAGATTGTGGAGAAGAAGGGAGTTACCTTTCGCAAGCCCCACCATTAAAACTAGTCGAACACCATTCATTCAGTATAGACTCAATGAGATGTTCGAGAGCATAATTTCTTCTGTCAAAGGATTCGTAGAGATAACTATATTTATTTTCAATACAACCTTTTACCGATTCACCGCTATCTGCAAAATAAATGTAAAAGGTTGGTTTATTTCCATTAACCCTGTCTGTTACACTAACCCGCAGAACATGTGTTTCGGGCCGAATAGAATAATTCTTTCTCACACTAAGTTCAATACTAGAACACGATAACGATTCTAGTTTTGATTTGAGGAAAGGCAACTTGGCTAGTACAGCTTCTTCCATTTCTGTATAGAACCGCATGCATTAAAGATGAAATTCTTCCGTGGCACCCATAAGGTCCACTTGTATGTTTCGAGATATATGCGAGACAATGAAATGTCTCGAAGAAATCCATCCTCTTCCCACTCACCCCTCCTACTTTGATGCCTGGGCAGAAGACATCTTAGACTTTTGGGAAACGATGGATCTCGTTCCACCCGAACTCTACACCCTTCTCGCCTGGAGGAAGCGGCTGTTTGAACTATCCTTTCACGGAATCTCTGAACATGTTGATTCGGATAGCTGGCAATGGCTTCTCACCGTTGAACAAATGCCCCAGCGTACAACCGATTGGTACACGCAAAAGATTAACATGGTGACTGCTAGCGAGATATCAAGTCTCTGGAAAGGACCTCGAGCACGAATCAACCTTATTGCAGCAAAGTGTACACCACCTGAACCGAGGGAAAAGCGGTTAGCAATTACCCGTGCCGAGACGAATCCCATGGATTGGGGGGTGAGGTATGAACCAGTGGTGAAGATGATTCTTGAAAAGGACGGGGCACAGATTCAAGAACTGGGGCGAATCCAGCACAGGACAGTTAGAGGATTGGCAGCGAGTCCCGATGGTCTCTACACTGCAGGCCCTCTCAAGGGATCACTCGTCGAAATTAAGTGTCCAGTTAGTCGTGCAATCCAGAATGAGATTCCCTTTGATTATTGGTGTCAGATGCAGATTCAAATGGAAGTGTGTGGTATTGATTCATGCGAGTACGTTGAGGCGAAGTTTAAGGAAGACGATGCAGATCCACAGGGCTATATCTCACTCCTTCTTCACACTGACGATGATACTCACGAGATGAAGTATGTATATCACACTGAGCCAGGTCACCAGGTTGGGCCAGATGAACCATGGATATGTATAGAAACATATTCATGGTCGTGTACGTCTATACGACGAACGATTGTTAAGAGGGATGGTGCGTGGTTTGAACGCATGCGGCCAGATATTGACCTCTTCTGGAAGGAGGTTGCGGATGTCAGAGAGGGACGGAGGGTGTTAGAGCCGGCAAAACGGAAGGTCAAGGTCGAGGAAATTGTACCTGTGGCCTATTCGTTTGTGGATAGCGATTAGTAATCTTGTACACAGAATCCATTCTGATCGGGTCTAAATCCTGCCTCGCACACCCCGTGTCCCTGCTTCTGCTTCTGCGAAGCAGAGGCAGAAGGAGTTGCAGATGTGGAGGGACTACCCTTCGGTGCCTTCGGTGCCCTGTGGGCGGAAGGCATGCACTGCTTAGATAATTTTACTGCAATTACCAGGATCAGGGTTACCATTACCACGCAGCCTAGTATTTTGAATAAGTCTGGCTTAGCCATCTAATAGAGCCATTTTTTTTATGAAGCCCCTGTGGCGTATCGCTGAGTCCACGCCGTCGCCGTCTCATTGTACAGTTCACGGTTGTTCGTATACTGTTTTGCAATATCGTGTTCCAGGGGGTCATCCGGGTTAGGGTCAGAAAGCATTGAGCATATACTGAGAAGGACCTTACTGATGGTAAGAGCCGGAGACCACTTTGTCTTCAGGATATCAAGACATATCACACCTGCACTGTTGATGTTCGGGTGATAAATCTTGGTAATGAAATTAATGGTAGGCGATTTGAAGGGATAATCAAGGGGAAAGAGGATGCGTAGACGAAACACGCCACCTGTATAAGGTGTCTCGCTAGGACCAATAATTACTCCCTCCCATCGATACATATCATCACTCTCTGGACCGGCAGAGCAGTTGTGCGGCGGATCATTCTTCAGTTCCTGTAGCTCTTTTGTGATCCTACGTACAGACATTGCTGTTTATAGTGTATGTGTGCGTTTAGACCTAGAGCCTCAACCCTCAAGCCTTATAATCTCCTCTTACGCATTCCCTGAGAAAGAATGTATAATCCGCCGAGAGCCACGCCAACTAAGACGAGCTGCTTCCATGCGGGTGTTTTTCTAGCAGACCCCCCGTCACAAAACGACTCGGTACACTTTCCCGTATTCGGACTACCATCGGGACAAAACGTCTTCGGGGCCTTCTTCCACTCCGACTGTGTTATCGTATGGTCAAGGGTCCACCGTGTCTGGTAAGAACGCCCATCTCTCTGCACAACGGTCTCTGGATTTTCCACGTAGTAGATTGTTTCCCCTTTATCACCAGTCTTCGATATCCTCCCATCCTGGTCACCCACTGCCCTCTCCTCCTGCTTGCACACGGCATACCCCGTACCAAAAACAGACTGCATGATTGGCAGGGGATCGAGTGCCGACTCAACATCCTCTAACATTCCTGGAGCTAGACCCTTCAGTCCTGGGAGACCACCATTTGCCAGATTGTTCGCTAGACCCTTGCCCAGAGAGTTTCCCGTTGGAATACCATCCATATAGGACCACATATTTGCCCCGTTACTGCATTGTACTCCTGTCTTCATCCATACCTGGACTCCCATGGGTCTCAGCCCCATACCCTGATCAATAAATGATGATGGTCCACCAAAGCCGATTGTGTCTGTATAATATGCCACACCCTTCACAGCCCCTATAACAGAATTTACAGTATCTCCGTCATGTACTCCGATTTGATCGGGTGTTGGGAGAGACTCTGCAAAGCTGTAATCCGGTCCCATAATGCCTGGGCCAAGTGTATTTATCTTTGGCGATGGGAGAATTCCTGCGGACTGTGAGGCTGCTTCGGCCATCTATTTAGCCGCCGTATAAAAGTTGAATCTGAAGTTTGGGCTAAAGGGGGTCCCTCATGTTTCCGGCCTTACGTAAACGCCCTGTCGATGTAATGCCTACGGTGAATATCGAAGTAATTGCGAAGGAGTTTAATCTTGAAGCAAAAAAGCCGGCCGAGGCCTGTGAAAAGTGTAAAAATCTCGATTACCAGGACAGCGATGAAATTATCACATGCAATGCATGCGGATATGTAATTGAGCGTCGCCTCGATATGGGTGCCGAATACCGATTCTTCCATTCCGATGACAGGGGTGGAGGTGATCCATGTCGTGTGGGTGCACCCACTGATGTCCGGTTCGCCGATTCGTCTCTTGGAACAATCATCCTGGGTATAGGCAAGGGAGGACACAGTACTGCTCGTGGAGCAATGATGCGGATTCGCCGATTTCACACGTGGTCGATGTTCCCCTACAAGAAGAGGAGTCTCCTTCATGTATTTGAGCAAATGACCCTGGCAGCATCCAATCACGGCATTGAGATTCGAGTGATTGAGACGGCGAAGGATCTCTATATGCAGCTCGTGGAGCATTGCGACAAGAGGGGCCTGTCGAGAGCCTCCGTGGTCGCATCCTGCATTTACAGTGCCCTGAAGATGGCGGGTGCTCCGAGGAAGCCGAAGGACGTTGCCGATATGTTCCATCTGCAGAACGCCCAGTTCACACGTGCCTTCAAGGACTTCCAGTGCGTCCTGGCCATGGCGAAACAGAAGGGTCTACTTTCCCAGAGCACTGTTATTCCCTCACAGCTTCGCACAACACGGGCATCTGATTATATCGGCTTTCCGCTCAGCAAGCTCCCCATTCAGAGGGGCGACCTTGAGCGTATACGGTCCCTCGCTGTCAGGATTGCCGACATGGCAGAGGAGAAGGAGCTCAGCAAGGAGAATATGCCGTCCAGTCTCGCTTCAGCGGTCATCACACTCCTCTTACACAAGCTGGGGTATTCCACGGTAACTACATCTGCCATCGCTAAGGCATGTGACGTGAGTGAGGGGACTCTGGTAAAATGCCTCCGACGCATTGAGCAGTCGAAGGAACTGGTGGAGCAGATTCTACCCAAATAATCGAAGGAACCAATAGTATGGGAGCAGGTTCTTCCACGGGACTCGGCGTTAGTCCAGATACGGCAAATAAGATACTTACCCAGATTTTTACACAAACGGATATGATGAAATATTTAACGATGACTGATCCGAAGGTCTGTGGGGAGTTTGTTTTTCCAGAACTGACCCAGAGGGCCCAGGCGGGACTCCAGGCCGCAGGGGCACAGTTCAAGGCTCCAGGTCAAAATGCAGAGATGACAGCCGTTTGCTTTGAGCAGGCAAAGGGTTACTCGAAGGCGTTTGAGATTTATGCTGCACTGTACCCTCTGTTAGCTGACTCTGCGGTAAAACGGACGGGTGTACCTCTCCTGGGCGGTGTACGTATGCAGAAAAGGAAGACTCGCAGGATGCAGCGTGGGGGTGCTGTCAATCCTACGTCGACGATTGGCATGGCCTTAGAGAAGAAGAATAGGCTTCTGGTACCATTAAGTTTATTTGATAATGTAAATATTAATGACAGAGCCACAGGGGACTCGTCGTACACGATGAGCATCTTATTAACAAGTGTGGATCAAAACATACAATGTATTGTGCCAAAGGAGAATACTGGTTCTTCTTTGGATTTAGAGGGGCAGGTCTTCAATCGAAGAGCCCAGGTTGGAAAATGCACGATCAGCCTTGCCTATGAAAAGGAACCCACAGATCAAGAAATTCATATTAGTTTTAGTGTAAATGGATATAAGGTGATTATCTTTGAATATTACCTGGGTAAGTGGAGATATACCGTGGTAAGTGACAGTCCTACTCCTGACACGTATGACATGAAGTACGGTAGATCTGGAACTGAGGGAATGAAGACTGTTGTCCTCAAAAAGATAAAGGAAATTGTAGGACTCGCAGATGCCGCTACTGGTGCCTCATCGTACGGCTCTACAGGTTCCTATGGATCTACCTCGGTGGGCACAACGTCTACCTCTGCTGTCGCTGGATCCTTCTTTCCCCAGGGACCGGCAAACATCAAGGTTGCCCTGAGAGAGTTCAAGGAAAAGAAGAAGAATGTACCCATCGCCCTTGCCGTGGCCCGTGCACTCATCTTACTGAAACAGATTGACCCTGCAAATAGCCAGGGGCCTCCCACGACACAAATCTGTTCATCCAAGTATACCTTTGAGGGGAAGGACGCTGCTGTTCCACGAAAGGGGCTTGCACTTGATAAGAGTTACTATTTCAAGTCGTGGATTAATCTATACAGCGATATTGGACAGTTACAGGGTGGCAAGTATGAGTGGACACAGAGTAGTGCAGGAAGGGCTGAGTTAAATGAGGCGGCGAAGGATCTGTCTGTTCTCTACTCTAATCCTCAGCAACCTGTAACTCCCGATGAAAAGTTTTTATCGAAACCCCTGCCTGACTTTATTATTGCATGTCCCAATAAGTTCAGTGGCGAATATCTGATTTCGCCCCAGGTTCTGCCGGCTATCCAGGGAGTCGTGAACAACTTACTGAAGGTCCAGGCAACCTACATGCAGAAGGCCAATGCGATTCTTGGTAAGATCTTTATCTTCAAGGCTGATGGAACAGTTGCCTTTCGCCCTGAGATTTTAGGAAAACAGGGGTACCAGAACCTGTCGGCGGCCTGCGTGGAGACACGTAGCACCCTCTTTCAGTACTACATGAAGGTGGAGAGCCTGTTTATTGAAGGAGTGATCCTATGTGAAAGGGCGAGAGCAGGGGGCTTATTACAGCCCGTATAGGCAGCTCTTTGTCTTACGTCATACACACTAGCGGAAACTCCGTCGATACAAAGCCAGTATTCATATTGTAAATGCCCCACTGAAAGGGGCCATTATATTCCCATCCTTCGTGCTGTTTATCTGCAAGTAACAGCCCAAAGGGAGAGCATGCATACATCTCTGAAATACTCTCCGCCGTGCAGGCAAGAACTATACCAATGAGATCACCTTGGGGAATTCTCCTATGCCAGGTATTCCAGATAACGACGAACCCTGATCCTGTGGCATACGTGAGAATATCTTCTGATTTTTTGTACTCGGACCAGATCACACGATCTCTGGAGAGTGACTCCCATACTGCTCGTTCATCAACAAGTGCCGGCCTCTTCCCCACAACACACTCCTTCCGCCAATAGATTCCTGCAACAGCGGGAGGAATGGTGGGCATATATGACTCCCAGAACATGAGGTGGGGTGGTACAGGACGAGCTGTGACACTGTGGACTAAGCATAAGAGTGTGCGACCTACTCCTCTCTTTTTCCAGGCAGGATGGACACAGAAGAAATCGATGATCCCTGCCTTGGGCATATACGCCCCTTTAACATGAAACCCTGTGATCCATCGTCTCACAAGGGAACCGACGACTTCTTTCTGACGTCGAACAACATAAATATCCCAGAGCCCCGCATCATGTGAACGGCGAATCCTCTGCTCAGGGATACAGCACTTGGATGTCTTCGTTGAGAACCATTTTTCCCAGAAGGAGGGCAACTGTGAGATATCTTCTGTGGTCGCCTTTCCAAAGCTACATCCAGGAATCTGGTGGAGAGGAAAGGGGGGAGGATGTGTATCAAGAAGAATGGGTGGATGAGATGTTACATAGGAAGAAAGAAGTCCTGTCCAGGTTGGACAACAGGAATTGTTTGTCCAGAATGACCTCATTGAGAAGTATTATAGATTCATCTTAAGGCTTTTATCTTGGAGTATCCCTTGTGAAAAAATGAACTAGGTAACCCTATACTAATAGGTCCAGTGAGATGGCATGGCCGTTCAAGGATTACGACTTTTACGGAGACAGATATATAAATATGGGGGAAATTATGTGGTACGATAGGGAAAATATACATGACGGAAAAACACCAACGGAATGCTTACTGTGCATCAAAGCGGAAAGCGAGATGTACACGAAGTACGCTCACCCCAAGGCACACTCAGAAGCAACTATAAAAGCGGCGGCTACTGCTGATGCGATGGCAAGCAAGGAAAAGGGTATAGAGGACTATCTTGACTACTATACGTTCCATTATGGAAGGGAGTATATCAAGATATATAAGGAGTTGTATAAGAAATACAAAGAGGAATACAGTAAGATTATATTGGGTAGTGTAGGCCCTGATGATAAGATTTGCCAGCATCACTTGGAGTCCTTACAGTATCATCATGAACTAAAGTGAGTGCAGTAAAAAGTGAACGCCCCGCCCCACATAAACACTGGTCCAACCAGAATGGGTAAGTGTCCTCATGCCGACTGTAAGAAGAAGATCAGCCTCGTTGACTTTCCCTGTAAGTGCAAGGCAGTCTACTGTTCCGCCCACCGTGCCCCTGAGACACATGCATGTACCTTTGACTACAGGAAGGAGCAAAAGGATAGTCTTCTCCAGTACATGTCGACTGCTGTGATATCTAAGAAGATAGAGGTACTGTAGTGTAGAACGAGCCATGCCGAGGCTTGATGATTTCACAGGATTCTTTACACGTGCACCGGCATTCAATCCGTTTTCTGATGTGGTAGCTGCTGTACCGAAGCCACCACCTCAGCCGATTCTGGCGTCGCTTCAGCCTGGTCCACAAGAGGAAAAAGAAGAAGCAGAAGGAGCAAACCCCCTCGATGATTTCCCCTTTTTTCGTGAGTCTAGGCCCACTCCACCAAAGATGGCCGTTCCGAAATATATTCCCATGGACCAGCCCCGCGGAAAGGACGGTGAGAGGCTTCTTTACACGTATCCTAATTTGCCCACGGTGAGAGATGGTGATAAGGAGTACTCCCTTCTCGTCGGCTCATCCGATAAGTCAGCAACCGCCTATCTCATGCAATTTGACGGGGCAGCTAATCCAAATCCCGGGCCCGCATCCTCTGGTGCAGTTCTCTGGGGTCCGAAGGACGCATCAGGCCATCGCTCTCCCATTGTGGATATGGGCAAGTTCCTTGGCAAGGCCACGAACAATGTTGCAGAAATCCAAGGTCTCCTCCTCGGTCTGAAGATCGCTGCCATGCGTGGAGCGAGGGATCTCTTAATCGAGGGCGACTCTGAGCTCATTATTCGCCAGCAGACCCGAGAGTACAAGGTGAGCAACAAAAACCTGAAGACCTGGTGGGCCGAGATCCAGGCTGCAATGATGGATGAAATCTCCTTTGACTGGATTGCGATTCGCCACGTTCGTCGAGAATTCAACGAACGTGCCGATTCAATTACCAAGGAGGTACTCTCAAAGAGAGAGGGGTTTACTCGGTGTTAGGTTTTAGTAAAGCATATGTTTCAAGTACATGGCCGTAATAGGCCCTGCCCATCGCCCCATCATCTTGTGCTCAGAAGGCACATACCATTGAATCATATCCTTTTCCTTTTTATCACGCTTCATGCGATCAAAGGCAAGGGGGTGCTCCCTGCACCAGTCCAGCTCAGCAGAGGCACGCATCCACTCGGCCTTGGAGACTACTGCATTGAACACATGATACTGGAAATACGTATTCGGAGGGTAATCATCCTCTCTGCCCTGAAATACGACGCCCGTGTGGTTCAGGTGAGACAGCTGCTTCACACGAGATTCCTCGGCAACCTCTCTCTTCACATTTTCCTTGAGCAGAGACATAATTGACTTCTTCGGGTCGCGAAGGCCATCCTTGACTTCCATCTGACCCTTCGGTGGCTCCCAGGCCTTGTCTCCTAGGGCATCACCCCGTTTCTTCACCACGAGGAACCTCTTGATATCTAGCTCCTCGCCCCTTTGCCCTCCCTGGGCGGGCGTAGGCCGTTCATGAATGAAACAGGCCGAGCGGAGGTAGATACGCCACCCCTCCTTCGGGTGCTCCACGTAGAAATACGCCTTGACGGGGTCAAAGGGCAACTTCTGCGAGCCCCGTATGAGACCTGGCTGAAATACATTAAAAGGCACACTTTTGTCCATCGGAGCAATCTATTCCTAAGAGCGTTTAAAGTGCAGGTGGTACGAATACTGGAAACTGATAGGAGTCAAGTCAACATTGCCAATATACTCCCAACCAGCCACCTTAGCCATTCCTACTATTGCAGTCATGTCTTCCATCAGAAACTCGTGCTTCTGATGACGTACACGCCCATCACTAAAACGGAAGCTCTCCCGGAACTCTGCCGCAGGGTCCTCGAGTAAGAAGTCGCCCGTATACTTGAATTTATTGAAATCGACCTCACTTCGTGTTATGCGACTATCAGCATACTTTTGCAGGGAAAAGAAGAGCCACGGTGCCGCTGATTCTAACATGGGATCGAACTTGTGCTTATTCACTACCTGAACCACGAGGCGTCCCCCCGGTTTTGTCCAGAGGTATATATTCCGGAATACTGCTTCCTTGTTCTTCAGATAATAGACGGTGAAATATAACATACTTACGTGGTCAAACTCGGCCGCCGAACAGGCGGAAGGGTCGGTCGCATCGCCGTGCCTCCATTCGACGGCCTGCTTCTGCTCGTTGTCGAGGGTGGTGCTCGGCATATTCTTCGTCTTCGCCCAGTCCAACATGGGCTGGGAGGAATCTAGGCCGACGGCTCGAGCTACTCCCATCTTGGCAAACGAGCAGACGCTGATCCCGGTACCACATCCGATATCGAGGACACGGAAGGTATTCTTTTCTTCGCCCCGCTTTGTCCACTCGTGGAGAATGAGAGCCGCTTCCGACTGGTTACGGACATAGGGCTTGCAGAGCTGGTCATATACCGATGCATAGAACGAGTCGTACAGCTCGGCATTCGTCAACCATGATACTGCATCTTCTGTGGTCGCCCCAGCTATCTGGGATTCGAAGCCTTCTTCTGCACCTGAGCCTAATCCGGTAGGGATCTGGTTAAATGTGCGTTCATTGAGGAGGCCTATGTAGTTGACAGCAAACAAGACCAGAAGGACGAGGAAGACCCATCCAATGCCCATTTTACTACTAGGGTAGAATTTATGTATCTTCTCAGGACTTATGGTATAAATTTGTCGAGAAGTACTAGATGGCGTCTGAGGCAGTTAAGGGATTAGTAAAACGTCTCGATTCGCTCCAGTATGATCCTAGTAAGTTAGTTCAGGAAATCAGGGGGATTATTCGTTCTGAGGAAGGGAGTCTCGCTTATTCGAGAGCCCGCCAGTCAAAGTACGACGAGCTGAAACGCCTGGCTGGACAGCGTCTTGCCCTCGGTGTAGAATCCTTTGAAAGTGCAAAGTCGGTTCTCAGATTTCTGTATGCCTACATTGAACAATATGCAAACCCCCGTATTTCGGATGCTGTGAAGGAAAACAGTTCCAATCTCCTGCTAAGGGCTATCCTTAGACACATTCGTACTGAGGCCAGAAAGGACATGTTAAAGGGGATGTTTTCTGCCGAGGCCAAGACGCTGAAGGGGGAACTAGCACACGAATCGAATCAATCGCGTGTGGTAGTGACTAACTGGTCTTCCTTTTTCGGATTCAGCGAGAAGGAAGAGGTTGAACTGATGCCTACCCACGTCCTTGAAGCAATCAAGGTATTTATTGATGACCTTGGTGAGATTCAGACGAGTGGAGGTAGAGTGAATTCTTCTGATATCTTTGAATACCCCGCTGGCGTAGTGAGAAATCTTGTACCCTTCCCTGCACTGAAGCCTGGTAACATGGCAAGAGGTGCTGGGGGTGCAATTGATTTTGCTGGACCTGCCAAGAGAGTGTATGATTCTCTGAGCATTGAGGGGTTGGTAGATGCTCCCAGGATGGGCTTCACGCTGGGTTCGGGCACAGGATATGGCGACTCCCAGGCAGTAAAGAACGCAAAGGCCGAACATGCACGGTCGCAGCTTCAGTTCACTAAGGTAGCCGATGGCCTATCGAAGACATTCTCACGCTTTGCTGAACAACGTCGTAGCCCTTCTGCTTCTGCTTCTGCAGCTGTAAGCAGAGGTCGCCCCGCCTTAACGAATGCATCTGCCTCAAGGCGAAACAGAAGTAGGTCTCATAACAGAAACTCTCAGACCCGTGGTCGTGGTGGTGCAAGCCAGGGTGCTCATACAAGGCGTCGCCGTTAAGTACGCATCTTCCTACATGTCTTAGCACGTTTCTTCTTTCCACATCCACTCCTGTGTTCCTTTAACGCCTTACAGACACCTTGAAAGGTATCACGATTAACTAATTCCAACTTCTGTTCCATGCAGTGACGTACGGACCAGAGGGATTTTAGCATTGACACCCTAGACTCTGTGTCGATTGCCTCCCCACACAAGGCCCAGGCATCTCTCCATTCCTTAAAGGGAAGTGCACCCGCAATGCTGTCCCAAAACAGCTCATAATACTTCATGCGATCACCGGGGCTGAGGACATTCCACTGATTCTTCTGTCCATCTGTGGCATCCTTAGGGGGGTTCGGAGGGCAGTCAATAGGGGTCGATTTCTTCGCAGCCATACAGTGTGGATGATTTTCAGCGATGCTAAAAAGAAACTCCCAACCTTCAAATTCTGTACGTATACACCCCGCTTGGATCCTCTCATCATAGACCCTTTTAACTGAATCAAAGGGGGGATCTTTCTCCCACAGGAGCCTCTGTCCACGGAGCTTCCCATTCACCAGGTTGTGTATCTTGAATAACCATTTTGTTAAAAGATCTCTTGACTTGAGAGCCGGCTCCAAGGGCTCATCTTCCATGTACTGGTGCAGAGATGCACGACAGAACTTACAGGGGAGGACGAAGGGGAGGGAGCGAAAGAGATTTGCGACGGACTTGGCTGCCGCCGTGTGAGGCTCATACGTAAAGGTGATTAAGTGCAGGAGTCTCCATCCTGATGGACCCCAGTACTTTGTGTCCATTTATTGATCGGCAGGAAAAAAATGAACGGTGGCTCATCCCTTCTCCTGAGTCCTCCTTCTGCCTTCTGCTTTCTGCATACACTTACTCTAGAAATGAACATCTTTGCCCTCTCCATCAGTCCTAAGCAGTCGGCCATGTATCACGGCGACAAGCATGTGGTGAAGATGCTCCTCGAGACATGTCAAATGCTCTACACTACACACTGGTTCTGCAATTCTTCGCTCAAGGATGCTCCTTTAGCGAAGAATGGTCAACGGGGCTACAAGGCGGCTCATATGAACCACCCGTGCACGAAATGGGTGAGGCAGACTATGGGAAATTATCTGTGGACGGCACGCCTCGCGATCGCTCTTGTGGAGGAATACGAGTATCGCTGGCCAGGGAGGATCCATTCCTGCAAGGAGCATGCCCTGTGGTTAAGAAATAACTTTCCTCCACTCCCCCTTGAGCCCAGGACTCCTTTTGCAGTTGCCATGGACAATGAGTTCAAACAAGGAACACCTATCGCCTCGTACAGGATGTTTTACATTCACTCGAAGGCGGCACGGGGCCTGGCAGTCTATACAAAGAGGACTGTTCCGTGGTTTCTACTGCCTAAAAAGCCTAGTAAGTCCTAGGGGGGAGGGTGAAGATAAAATTGGGAACAGAGGAAGAAGGGGAAGAGGAAGAAGAGAAGGAAGAGGAGGATGAAGAAGGAGAACGCGACGAGGAAGAGGAGGATGAAGAAGGAGAACGCGAGGAGGAAGAGGAGGATGAAGAAGGAGAACGCGATGAGGAAGAGGAGGAAAAAGAGGAGGAAGAAGGAGAAGGTGAAGGCGACAACGAAGAGGAAGGAGAAGGAGAAGGAGAAGGCGATGATGGGAGGGATTTAGAGTAAGAAAGAGAAAAGGGATTACTAGCTAAAGTATCGTTCGCTCCAGCACTAGTACTAGACCATACGCTTCCAGGAGTACTACTGGACCATAGGCTTTGTAAGAACGAAAGAGCAGTTGGATCTTTAGTCATTATAGGTTTTTCATATTTTAATGTCATCATTTCACTCCTATAGTCCATATAATAACTTAAAAATTTTGCCCATGCATATAAAACACCTGTATTATTATCTCGTATATATATGTATATAGGAGTATTAGCTGATAAACTTTGCATAGTGTTCAATTTTGTTCGTACATCATTCCCTTCAACTCTATCTCTGGTTGTATCTATCTTAAATGTATCAAACATATTATTAATCTTTCCATTTAAATTACATATTGTTCCTTGATTACAGGAGGTTCGTGTGCTTCCCTCATATACACCAATTAATGTTTCATCTGGGGGAAGAGAACGGGGCACGAGTGTAAGAGAGACTAAAGAATATGAAAGGGTAAACACCTTACTAGACGTTGCTTGTAGAAGGGAAAGTGCACTTGGATCTGTAGTCATTTTAGGTTTTTCATAAAATAATTCTATATCTTGAGAACCATATACCCTGTCAGCCCGTATATATTTTGCTGTTGCATATAAGGTACCAGAAGTATTATCTCGTATATGTAGACTTACAATATTATTAGACATTTTTGTCTGGATATTATATATATTTGCTCGTATATCATTTCCTATTTTATCAGTTGCATATATCTGGAATGTATCAAACATAGTATTTATATCTGTACTCAATTTGCACATTTGACCTGCTGAACATGACGTGCTAGTGACTCCTTCATATACACCAATTAATGTTTCACCTGGAGGAAGACTGCCAAACCCCTCACATGCACATCGTTTGCTAAATACAGCATATACGACTGCAGTAATACCTACAATAAGTCCAAAAAAGAGAAGATTGTACATGGTATCTGATACAAGATACTTCATCTAAAGACAACCAAGGTTTAAAACTTTGCCCATTTCTATATCAGAATGAATACCGAGCTCGAAGCATTTTTCAAGGATACCCCCCTGGGGATAAAGTCTGTGTTACAGGGTGCGGTGATGTTGGCTGAGAAGGTGAACTCTCGCACGGACCTTTCCGGAAAAGAGAAGACCGAGCTGGTGGTAAAGTCTATGGTAGATTTTCTGGGTGAGGGTAAGCCTGAGCTGGTTGCTCTTGTGGAGGCAGTTGTCCCGGGAATGCTCGAGATAGTTATATCTACTGCGAGGGGTAAGTATATGCTCAAGCAGGCCACGGCATGCCTCCCGCCTGGGCTGACGGCTTGCATGCCCTCTTGTGTAGCGACATCGGCCCCTGTGGCAGCGACATCGGCCCCTGTGGCAGCGACATCGGCCCCTGTGGCAGCGACATCGGCCCCTGTAACACATGATCCCACTAACGACGTATCTGCACGCACGGCGAGCGTCTGGGCCTGGGTGCGTAGTCCCTTTTTCCGTCGTGCTGCGTCCCAGGCCACTCCGGTCATTCCGGTCATTCCGGTCAGTAAGCCCGCTCAGGCTGAGATAAGCCCGGTCACAACGATCAGGGAGCCTGGCTCGGCTTAAAGGGGAGCTAACTTAATTTCTCGCGTATGAATATAATGTTTACTGTTTCTGGCTCTCCTCTCTCTGGCGGCAATCGCAGAACCAACCGCAAGAACAAGACGGTGAAGCGCAAGAATGGCATGCGCAAGAATAAGACCGAGAAGCGTCGCCAGAGCCGCCGCAACAACATGACGCCCATGAGCCGTCGCCGCCGCTCCAGCCGCCGTTAAACAGTGTCTCTTTTAATGTGTATACTTTAAAGCCTTTTATACTCTAAAAGCCTGATATGACATATCAGCATTTTAGAATAGATATTTGAACTATTACATACCCATCCCGAAGTTCATGCTCAGGGGAGCAAGGTACGGGCGAACAGTGGAATCCGCAGTGGGAATCGTCTTGCACTGCACAGAGGACGTGGGGCACACGGGTCTAGGGCAAGGAGCGGGAGCCGGACACACGGTCTGAGCGGGGCACTTTACCTCAGGGCAACGTGCACGTGGGCAAGGCGGGCATTCACCTGCATCCTTGGTGCACGAGCTATTATCAATGATCACCGGGTTCTGCTTAGGGATGCTCGACTTCAGCACATACTTACTCAGGTCGGGAGTAGGGGGGCACTCCGTCTTTAACATGTAATTGGTGAGGTCGGGGCACCGTTGCTGGGCAGGGATACTGCTCTTTAGCACATACTTGCTCAGGTCAGGCGACGTGCAGGGCGGGCAGACAAGACGAGATGCTGTTGCAGAGTCACCGCAAGTACAGTCAGTACTCTTCTTATCACAATTGCTGCATATAGGAATACCCGCAACGAATCCCTCTCTCAGAGATCTACCACCAATATACTTTCCGAAACCGAGACCTACTCCGAAGAAGAGAACCAGCAGGGCGAGGATAAGATTAGGTGTCAGTTTTATAGGAATTACAGACGACATTCGCCCTTTCTACATATATCTATATTTAAAGGCTTCGAGGCATTAAGACCTCCAGCCAGGCCAATTTACAGGAGGGCATCCAATCTGCTCAGGTAGACCAGGATCGGAATGAGTGGCCGCACGAGTACAAATCATCTTTGCATTACCTCTCCAGCTAAAGTCGGGACTGACCTGTGTACCTGGGGCGAGGCAGCCGAAATCCCCAGGGTCGAGACTCATGCGTTTTAGTGCATCATATAACTGCTTGCACTTGTCCTTCCAATTGAACCCAGCAGTATTCTTCATCTTAGAATCAATATCAGGAGAGGCATATGAGCTGTATTGCGATATCGGATCGACCTTTGCCTGGGACTTGGTTGCGAGGCTTGTAAGCATGCTGCTTAGCATACTAGGCCCAGGGCCAGAACGAGGGCCAGAGTCAGAGTCAGAGCCAACAGATATCTTGGAGCATAATTCAAAGGCAGGCCCGCATCCAGAAAAGCAATCCTCATATCCATCGCTGCTAGGATCACCGCACGCAGCTTGGCATGCCGCTAAGTTCTTCTTACATGCCGTATCAGGTGTATCAGTAAACCCATCTGACATGGTCTCAATGGTATTCTGAAACTCACCTCTGTACAGTGCCTTGGCAACCTCCTTTGTTGTCTCGTTCGGACTGGTGTAAGAGAGATTCATACTATAAGACATCCCATTGACCAGGGTATCTCCATAGGTGTTAAAGAGTGTTTCAGCAAGGGCTGCTCCATCAACATCGCCGGCCTTGTATGCATTGAAGAGACTGCTGAGACTAGAATATCCAGAGTTGAATAAGACTCCTGCGGGGCCAGCAGAGTCGGAGCCAAGTGCAGGGAGAAATGTATCATAATCTGACTGAGCTATGGGTATCTTTGTAGGGTCAAGAGTATTATTATTAATCTTGGCGATGAGCGAATCCACGGTTCCCTTCATCTGAGTGTATACATTAATGCGGGCTTGGATGACGGGGTCGGTGGTCCCTGTTGCACTAAGACGGGCTATCTCGACTCCGAGCTTCAGACTGAGGGTCTGGAGTTCGGCGAACGAAATAGGTTTCGTATTTGAGGAGGGACTGGAGCTCGATGAGCTCGGGCTCGAGCTCATCGAGCTAGAGGAGGGGCTTGAGCTAGAGGGGATAGACGAGGGACTAGAACTAGACGAGGGGCTGGAGCTCGACGAGGGGCTAGAACTAGAGGGGCTGGAGCTCGAAGGGCTAGACGAGGATGAATCGAACCCCTCGACGGTTGGTTCAACCACCCTCGCCTCCTTTTGCAGAAAACGGAGATTACGTCCCATCTGTTCCACATCCCGCACCTTCAGATTTGGTGGACTGTAGGTGTTCACGCCAAGAAACTGAAGCTCAGCCTTCACTGTCTGGTAATCCCCCTTGAACTGGGAAATAGGTAGTTGCACGGAGACATCTCCTCTGTCGAGGTAGGGTAGTTCCCTCTCATTAAAATCATCCATAGCATACTTTAACTCAAGTATTTGGGGAATGAGTGTTCTAGGATATGCAGGATCATATGCCGGCCTAGGAATATCTGGGAGTTCCGTGTACGGTGCATTGGGTAAATAAGGAACATCGGCCTTCGGGCTGAATGTGGGTAAGCTCGCAACCTCTGGACCCTTTTTTGCAGAAGCAGAAGCAGAAAACCCCTCACAGGTGTTACCACAGACATTTAGTATAATTGTCACAATAAGTATACTAAATCCTATAAAGATTACGGGGCTGAGCCAATCCATCTACATGTGTGTGTCAAAATGCCTTCAATGCGAGCACGATGCCGGAACTTTCAGTGGCACAGTCTCCATGTAGCTAGATCCCTGGGCACATGACGGGGGTTCAACATTAGTCGGCTGGAAGGAGGAGTAGCTCCCATTTGTCTGCTTAATGTGTTCCTTGAATTGCTTCGTCATTTCATTCTTCAGATACAGGTAGGGACCTAGATTTCCACCAGAGGAGCCACCCCCAGAGGAGCCACCCCCTAAGTACTCATGGTCATCTCTATCAGGTCTACGGTCCCCATTCTGCGAGGGAGCCCCCTTGGAGGAAAAGCCACCGAAATATAACATATCACTCAGACTCATTGTAACTGTTGCATTATTTATATCAGCTTCAGCAAATGGTTCTGTGAAATACAGTTGTCCTATGCAGAGAATAAGGAAGAGTGCAAGAAGAAGTACAGTTAACTTCTCCATCTGTTCTTTACTGTCAGTATATTTGAAGGGTCGGCCCTTCAAAGCGGAAGCAAAGGGGCAGTAAAATTGAACCTAGGGTCGACTACCATCAACTGTCTCGAATGTCAACGAAGCCTCTCCTAAAGTTTCGTCATACGAACGATGCCGCTATCGAAGTGGGGATTGATGAAGCGGGGCGTGGGTGTTTCTGGGGTCCTCTCTTTGCCGCAGCCGTGGTCTGGATCGACGAGGCGACAATGACTGAGGAGCAGCAGAAGCTATCGGCCATGATTCGTGACTCAAAGAAGATATCGGAAAAACGCCGGACAGTCATTGCAGAGGGAATTAAGAAGCACGCCAAGGCCTGGGGCGTGGGCAGTGTATCGGCAGCGGAAATGCAGGAACTCGGCGTGACCAAGGCGAATCAACTCGCCTTTAGTCGGGCTCTGGCTGATACGGAAACGCATGTCGACCGTCTCATTATTGATGGGTGTTTGTCGATCTATGATCATCCATGGGCCTTACTTCCCCAGGTTGTTGAACCGGAGGCAGACGGTGCTTACATTGCCGTCGCTGCTGCATCTATTCTCGCCAAGACAGGGAGGGATTCCTATGTGTTCTCGGCGTGCAAGGAGGATCCCACCTTGGACCAGAAATACGGACTCACCTCTAACAAGGGATATGGGACAATGAGGCATAGAAATGGTATCTTAGAGAACGGAACTGTGAGCGAACATCGCCCACAGTTCTTGCGGAAACTCCTTTCACAGCCGATCTACTGATCGGCAACAGGTGAAGCCAAGACTATCGCTTAGCGTCTAGCCTTACGTCTGGTTCTCCTTCTTCTCCCACCGTCAACCTTAACCTTAGATGTTCTAGCCCTCTTATTTTGACTTGATTGACTGACCACGGTGGCCTGACTATTCTGTCTAGCTTGACTGGCCACAGTGGCCTGACTATTCTGTCTAGCTTGACTGGCCACAGTGGCCTGACTATTCTGTCTAGCTTCACTGACCACAGTGGCCTGACTGACCACGCTAGCTTGACTATCATGCATAGATTTGTTTTTTCCTGGTTTTTCTCTCAATAACATGGTCATATCGCACGGTCTATGATATACATACTGTTCAGGATCTGCTGCACCCCATAAGAGTTTAAAGTTCTCTGGACGAAAATTTTCGTGAATATCTTCAAACCATTGTGCAAACGTTTTACCATCTACTTTTCTCCTATTCCATTCGCTGTATTTATTATCCATCTTATAGTAATACAGTTGATGGAATATACTTGATGATAATTGTTGAAACACGTCATATATATTTTCACCACCATGGGTAAAGGTAGATAGTAACTTTTTTTCTATTACCCCGTAAAATCCTGGATTATATTCTAAGATATTACACACTAAGATTAAGAAATCGTACCGCTCAGGTTCTTCTTCTTGCATCATTCCTTTCATACATGACATTCCAAAATCAATTAATTTTAGTTTACCCTCATTTGTAACCATAATATTACCCTGATGTAGATCACGATGGTAAAATCCATACGTATTCCTAAAATGTTCTAAGACAGCTCCTAGCGTATGAAATACTGGATACAGAAACGGTTGATCTATATCAATTGAATTTGATTGTAAGGCAGGAACTTTACTTGATTTTAAGGCAAGGATAATATCATGTAAAATTTCTTTTTTATCATCATCTAAAGGAACTACTGTTGGGTTATTTCTTGGGGCTTTTCCTTTCTCCCGTATCTTTTCCTCTCTAAACTCAACTCTTCCTTCGACCAGCCTTAGTCTGGCAAAAAGGCTGGTTCTATAGAAAACTTTAAAGGTGTAAGGATAGGCATCCTCTTTAACATTATGCATTATTGTATATTTATAACTACCGTCAACATCATTAAAATCTTTAATACTCGTCTTTTCATTTCCTACTGCCATATCTGTTAAAAACTTAATCAGTATAGGATTTGTATCTACTGTGGCTAAAGGTACTGCTTCTTCTTTTTCTCTTTTTGCTTCTTCTTTTGCTAGGTCAGCTTCTTTTGCTAGACCAACGGCTGCTTGAAGTGGTGCATTCCCCTTCTTTATATATTCTTTAAGAGTATTATCTATATGTTCAATCATAAATAATATATTTTCTCCATCTCTTAATACTTTTATTAATCGTCCAACATGAGCACCGTATTTAGTATCGTGTTGAAGTACTACATTGATAAATGCCTCTCGAAATGCATCACGACAATGTTCCTCTACATGTTCAGGCTTTCTCTCATCTCGTCGATGTGTCGAATACCATTTATCTTCTTTAATAATATACTTACGTCCTTCGAGTTCTATCATATAGACTTTACCATATGTTCCCTCTCCAATTACCGTAAGTGGCACACCCCCCTCTATATGTATATCTGAACCTGTAAAGTGTAGTGAGCCTCTGTCTATAGTTGCAGTCAAAAGGGACTTTTTCATAAAATCAGTGAAAGGAGTTATATGTGTTAGTGTTCCATTATTAGATTCGTTCCTTCTATGACGTTTTCTAGACTCCTGAAATCTAGTTCTCATAGATAACACTGGCATCGGAGGAAACTCCATATCTTCAGGCTGACCCGGAAATCTCACATTTTCAGATACTACCATCGGAACAGGTCCACGTGTTAGAGAGCGTAAGAGAAGTATCATTTCATCACGGGTAGCATGTACTTTAAAGCCAAAGAAGACTTCCGTCAAACAGTCTAGAATCTTCGGATCCTCTAAATAAGCCAGAGGAACAGGAGCAGCTAAAGCACCACCACCTCCAGCGGGATCCATCTAGTCTATATTTTCATTTATATTCAGATTACAGTCGGCACACAAAGAATCAAATTCGCTCATCTGTTTGTAAGTATCTTATCTTAATGGCTGCGAAAACACAGTTCATCCTCTATCCATTCCATATGTTGCACCACACCACTTTGGCAGACACAGATACCACTATTTAATCCAGAGGTCCATTCTATCTTCATGAAGAGACAGGGATACTGTGAGAGAAGCTTCTCAAAGAATCTATCTCCCAGATGATCCTGGGTGAACTTGCAGACCATCCCTTCTACACCCCAAGACGTAATCTCTTCTCGCTTTATGGTGAAAAATCTCTCTCCAGTGAACTCGGTACTTATGAACGAGTCAAACTCATCCTTTTTTGCTGTTATCGTTAGTGTAATACTATACATCTTCTTTCCAGTGGACATCTGGCTTTATACTATTAGCCTGTGTTTATCTCTCACAGACAAAAGCCCACTTAGACGGACATGGAGGAAAAGAGAAGATGGCCCTGAATCCGAACCTGTCAGTTGTCTTCCTGTACCCCAAGAAGGCCGCCGTCCACGGCCTCCAGCAGGATGCCCTCCTCGTCGAGACTGCCCTTGGTATCAAGGGTCGCCATGCCGATCCTCTCGAGCCGCCCTCCCCCTGCGACGTCGCCTTCCACTTTGAGATTCCCATTTATGGCTGGATGCCGTGGGCCGCCAAGAACGTCTGCGTGGTAAATCCCGAGTGGTGGAATTCCGAGTGGAATTCTTACCTGAAGCATATGGACCTCCTCATCTTCAAGTGCGAGGAGGATGCAGCCCGCTTCACCCCCAAGGGGACCCAGTACATCGTCCTCCCCTGGACATCCCCTGTCCCTGCATCCGTCTATAACAGTTTCCAGGCAGGCGAAGACCACTCCATTGGTTGCCTGATGCTTGTGGGTGCATCGGTCCACAAGCAAATGGCTGCTGAGAAGATAATTAACGCCTGGAAGCCATCATGGCCCCCACTCCATGTGTGTGCCAAGGAGCCCCTCAAGGCAATCTGCGGAGGAAATGTAGTCGTCGACATTAAGGATCTGTCGACTGCCGAGAGACAGGCTCTTCAGGCATTTTACCCCTGTCACATCGTGGTGAGTGCAGCTGAGGCGCTCAGCCTGGTTGCCCACGAGGGCATGGCAGCGGGGGCCTTCCTCGTGGCCAATGCTCTGCCGACATACAAGGAGTGCCTCACCGCCTCGGTGGAGGCGGGGGCCTCCTTCCTCATTCCTGCGAGCCTCGTCCCCAAGGAGCAGGGACTCCAGGATACCTTTGAGCAGCTGTCCGAGGGTCTCGCGGATGCTGTGAAGGCATTCATGGCGTCCAGCCTTCGCAAGACGAAGGCGACGAACCAGCGCCTACATTCTGAGAGGCTGACCGCCTTCTCTAAGGACATCCTCGAGTACCCCTTGGTTCATATCAAGGGGGAACAGCTCCCTCCAGTAATGACTGACGAGGAGCTGCCGTCCATAAGCATCATCACCCTTTTACACAACAGGCGTAAGTTCGTCGAGCTCTGCTTTCACAACCTCCTTCTTACCGATTATCCCAAGGAGAAGATTGAGTGGGTCGTAGTTGAGGATTCTGATATTACGGATGAGCAGGCATCCGACAAGATTATCAAGTTCGGTCGCAATGCAGCACCCATCAGCGTCTCTTACATTCCCCTGGAGACAAAGACAGATATCGGCGAGAAGAGGAATATTGGAGTCTACCGGGCACAGCATGATGTTGTACTCATGATGGACGACGATGACCACTATCCGAAGACGAGCTTCCGCCGTAGGGTGAGTTGGCTTCTGAAGCACCCCTGGCAGCCGAAGGCAGCGGTGTGTACGACGATTGCATGCTACGATCTGGTGAGAGGGGTGAGTGCAGTGAACTCTCCTCCGTTCACAATGGGCCTGAAGAAGAGGGTATCTGAGGCGACTCTGGTGTTCAAGAAGAGTTGGTGGGAGGAGAAGAAGTTTCCGCAGATCTCTATGGCGGAGGGTGAGGGCTTCTTGGATTCGCGTGAGGAGGATGTCTTGGAACTGCCTCCTCAGCAATGTATTGTTGCCTTTTCTCACGGTAAGAACCTGTCGTCGAGGAAGATTCCTGATGGACCCGCTTCGTGTTTCTGGGGATTTCCCAAGGAGTACCTGACCTTCATCCACGGCCTTGCAGGAATTACTGTGGAAGAGTAGATGGTTAGACAAACCAGGAAAAATAAGCAGAAGCAGAATCCCTACCATCCCAAAAAGTACTATGCAGGACTCAGTCAAGCGAATAAAACGCGGAGGCGGAAGGAGATTGCCAAATTTGGTGCACTCGACTGGAAGGACCCTAAGGCCTATGTAGGATTCAAGACCGATGCCGTGCCTACCAAGCAATCGAAGTACACTACCTCCTGGAAGTCTCTGTTTCCCGAAGCCAAGTCGCTAGAAGAAAAGGCAGCTGCTACAGGCGTGCCCTTGGCTCAGATCAAGGAATGCTATAACCGAGGCATGGCAGCCTGGAGAACGGGTCACCGCCCTGGAGCGACAGAGCAACAGTGGGGCTACGCGAGAGTGCACTCCTTCTTACTCTGCGGAAAGACCCATTACACTACCGATTCTGATTTAGTTGCTGCTGCCTCTGCTTCACCTGGAGGGCGAAAATGGTTTCGTCGATGTGCTGCGGGAGCCAAATAAGTTTTTTTCCGACATATGCACGATACATGCATCTTGACTCGATATTCTCAAGGTTACCAATAATACGATTCCCAGGCTCAATTCCCCCATCCACTCCTATAGAGCCACAGGTACACATCTTAAAATCCCGAGAATGGTGCGACTGTATAGTATCCTTACATAGTTTACAGTGCACAGCATTTCTCACCTGTACATACTCGACCCCGCCATAGGTGACGACGAGGACCATACTACTTTATATAACCGCTAAATTTAAGTATATATATACTCTAGAAATGGACATCTTTACAAGGCTGTTCTTCCTTTGTTTCTTCCTTTTTGTTGTATTATCTTTCTACTTAGCATGTTGCACAAAAAGAACTCCCATCTTTTATGCACAGATAGCTGCAGGATGTGGTATGTTTGTAACAAGTAAGATTGGGCGTACGTTTTTAGGATTACAATGAGTGGTGCTGGGCACCACAACCTTCGGTGACTTCTAACATAAACAAATCGTCTAACTAGATACTATGCTAGTAGAAATATGCTGCAGATGTGGCTTTGTTCATAAGGACTCTAGGATTATAGTTGGGGATAAGGTATATCGGGCATACAAGCCCCATTATCACTGGTCTCCGCCCGACAAGGTGACGCGTAATAGTGTAACTCTTCACGCGACAATTTGTGTGGCATGCTGTAGTCAATTATCTGCCTCGGTTGATTGGAAGGAATTTGCTGAACAGCAACGGCTTACGCCTGAGCAGTATAAGGTAGCCGGTTCTCTTAACGCCCCCCTGCCTGAACGGCTCCTACCCCTTGCGTCTGAACTTTACAGTGCACAGGCAAAGTATTTTATCTTTTAGACTTCTTTCTCTTTTAGTAGAATGCTCGTCGGCAAGAGGGAATATGGAACCTGGAAGGATGGTTCGTCTGTCTATAAGGATTCCAAGGGCTATTACATCCTTGCTGCAGGACTGAATACCCCGACGTATAAAAAGTATCTCAAGAGCTGGAAGCCCAAGAAGGGTGACGAGCAACTCTGTTTTATTAAGAAGAGATGGACTTTCTGTAAGAAGGGGGGGACCCGCAGGAGACGTTAGCTTGAACACATCGTGCAGCCCTTTGCCTGCTCGGCCTCATACTCGGCAGATAGACGCTCGAGAAGCAGGCGACGCTCCTCGGCCTTGGAGAGAGGGGCTGCTACAGGAGCAGTTGCCCCACTAGGAGCCTTAGGAGCCTTAGGCGTCTCGGCCTCGGCCTCCTCATCAGACTCATCTCCCTCAGAATCCGACGACAGGTCAGCCACCTTTCCACCCGAGGAAATTGCACTCAGGAGGCGAGGGTCAACCGTGAACTGCTGTGCTACTACCGGTGCCTTTGAGCGCAGGTAATAGCACCCAGTCTTCAGCCCAGCCTTCCAGGCGTAGAAGTGCATCGACGTCAGCTTAGAGTACGTCGGGTCAGCTACGAACAGGTTCAGACTCTGTGACTGATCAATGAAGGCACCGCGGTCACGAGCCATGTCAATGAGTGTACGCTGCTTAATCTCCCAGGTGGTCTTGTACCTCGCCTGGACATCTGCGGGAATGGCGTCGATGCCCTGAACACTTCCGTTGCGTGCAATGATCTCATTCTTCAGACCCTCAGACCACAGGCCCGCATCGCGAAGCTCGGCCAGCAGGTACTTGTTCAGGACGGTGAACTCACCCGCGAGAGTGCGACGGCTGTAGATGTTCGTCGTGAACGGCTCAAAACACTCATTGTTCCCCAGAATCTGCGAGGTCGACGCTGTAGGCATGGGAGCAACCAGCAGGGAATTACGCATACCCGCCTGGGCCCTTAGGCGAAGCTCACCCCAATCCAGAGTGCCCTCCTTCTCCGTAATCGGCACAACGTTCCACAGATCAGGCTGTAGCCGGCCCTGGGATGCAGGACAACCTGCAAAGGTCGAGTAGGAACCCTCGGACTGAGCAATATTTGCTGACTCAGACACTGCCTCGTAGTACATGTACTCGAAGATCAGCTGGTTCAGCCTCGCCGCCTCAGGAGACTCCCAATCGTACTTTAGCAGAGCAAACACATCAGCCAGGCCCTGAATGCCAAGACCCACAGGACGATGCCTCATGTTACTCTTCTCTGTCTCCTTCGTGGGGTAGTAGTTGATGTCGATCACACGATTCAGATTGCGAACAGCAATGCGAACAATGTTCCTGAGCTCGGCGAAGTCGAACGACTTGACGCCATCACCTGTAACAACACAGGAGGGCAGGGAGATACTCGCCAGATTGCACACGGCCGTCTCGTCAGGAGCAGAGTACTCAATAATCTCCGTACACAGGTTACTACTCTTGATGGTGCCCAGGTTCTGCTGGTTCGACTTGGAATTCGCAGCATCCTTGTACAGGAGATAGGGCGTCCCCGTCTCAATCTGGGCATCCAGGATCTGAAACCAGAGCTTCTGGGCATTAATCTTCTTCCGCCCACGCCCCTCGGCCTCGTACTTGGTGTACAGGGCCTCAAAGGCGTCGCCCCACACATCATCCAGCCCTGGTGCCTCGTCAGGACAGAAGACGGTCCAATCCACGTTTGCCTCCACACGCTTCATGAATAGATCAGGAATCCAGAGCGCGTAGAATAGGTCACGAGCACGGTCCTCCTCCATGCCTGTGTTGAGCTTTAGCTTGAGGAAGTCCTCAATGTCGGCGTGCCAGGGCTCCATGTAGATGGCGAAGGAACCGTTACGCTTACCGCCCCCCTGATCGACATAGCGTGCAGTGGCATTGAAGTTGCGGAGCATAGGCACGATACCGTTGCTCGTACCGTTCGTCCCACGAATGATCGAGCCCTTCGCACGGATCTTATGGATGCTCAGACCGATACCGCCTGCATGCTGACTGATGGTCGCACAGTCCTTTAGCGTCTCGTAGATGCCTGCGATACTATCATCCTTCATGGTCAGAAGGAAGCACGAGGACAGTTGCTGTCTGGGAGTACCGCTGTTAAAGAGGGTGGGCGTTGCGTGCGTGAACTTCTTCTTACTGAGGGCATGGTAGGTCTCAAATGCACGGTTCAGATTCGTGTTCCAGAGAGCCAGAGCAACTCGCATCCAGACGTGCTGGGGACGCTCCTTAATGAGACGCTTGGCGTCACGAAGGAGATAAGACTTCTCGAGTGTCTTGAATCCGAAGTAATCGAAGAGATAGTCGCGCTCGTAGTAAATCTCACGATCAATCCTCTCGGCAGTGCCAGGGTCTGCACACAGAGCCACCAGGTCGGGGTGGATATAGGACCCCTTTGGTTGCCTGGAAAGCTCTAGCATGACCTCGCTGAACCTGTGAGACGTCTTCTTCTGATGGTTGCTGATTACGATGTTGGCGGCAAGAGTTCCCCAGTCGGGGTGGTTGGTGGATAGACTGGCGGCGAGTTGGCCAGTCAGCTCATCAATCTCGCTTGTCTTGACACCGTCATAGATCTGACTGAGAACCTGCTGTGCTAGAACGTCGGGGTTAATGGTAAGACCCTTAGATGCCTTTCGGATACGCTGTAGAACCTTGTTGAAACTCACCGCCTCGTCCTCACCGCTCCTCTTAACAACACGCATACTAAAGGCCATGGGAATAGAGTTTGGACTGTCAAACCGCGTGGCCGCCGCGTTCACTTTTTTGTACGGCCTTTGCGGCTTTGGCGACGGGTTTTACGCGGACGGCCCTTACGTTTACCTCCTAAGGTGGGTGTTGGAGGTCCAACGCCAAGCTGTGTGCCAGGGGGGAAGGAATATAGGGTAGGAGTTTCACCACCTCCAGAACCAGTTCCAGTTCCAAGATTCAGACGAGCAGGCGACGCCCCTGACGCCCCTATAATCTGTCTAAATGGTTCAGTCCATGAGCCATTTTGTGTTATGTGATATGAATTGAACATATTCATCCTTGCAATATGGTTAGCATCTCGATCAAAGAAATAGACGGGAGGCATATCTCTAGGATTTCCTGTATAGGCTCTATACATATCGACTAGCGTGTCTGACGTATATAGTGATTCTTCGATATTATCATATTTAAAATTATTCTCTGTAAGAGTTAACATTGGGAGAAAAAATGCATCTATAAATGGCTGTACTCTTGTATATTTTCTTTTAGAAGATACTACCAAGGGTATAATATTCATCCCTTTTTCTACGAGTGCTTTGATAAACGCCCTTCCATATGTTCCAACTTGATCTCCTGGATCACTATTACGAGCAGGACGATCGCCAAGGGTACTTTCATCAAAGACTAACACGACGCTACCAGACGCCATTACTAAGGGTTAAGAAAAAACTTATCAGCCAAAGGAGATGCTTCGGGTCTACGTGGCTGTACTATGTGTGGTATATATCATAGTTATCTTTGCCTTTGATTATCCCCGTATCCTCGCCTTACGTGGACTCCATCTTCACGATGAACTGTAAGGCCTAAAGAAACCCTGTTACCCCTATAACAGTACCATCGTCCGGGTATTACCCTGATGATGGCCCTATAGTACAGTGGTTAGTACATCAGACTTTGAATCTGGTAACCCGTGTTCGATCCACGGTAGGGCCAAAACCACTACAAAACCACTCTAAACACGCAATAATGTTCCACATGCACAATCAATCCAATATTCGCCATAATTATAGTTCATATACTTATGATGAAGGACGTGATGTTGCCAGGTAATTCTATACTCTTTCCTAGATTCATGTCTAGCCATGCCACGTAGGTTGAGAAAGAGTAAAATCAATGCAGTCTCGAAGACAGTGTAGTTTAAGAACGCATAAGGAAAGAACATGCCTATCCCCTGGAAAAAATCTTCAACGGGGTGCGAAACGTATGTATCTGACCAACTCAGGGTATCAGGGTTGGTTGAATGATGAACGGCGTGTATGTCCCACATATATTTATGCAAAACGATGTGTGAGGCATAGAACCATAGGTCATACGATAGTACCGAAAGGAAAACGTTCAACATAGAGTAAATTCGCAGATTTCCTTTAGCTCTTTTTTACCTCCGCTTCCACTGACGTGGATGCCTCTGCGGATGCAGAAGAAGCAGAAGGAAGCGCCGGTCCAATCAGCCTGTTCTTCGTCAGAATACGACTCCCAATGCACATCGACTCCAGCTCCTGGATCAGTAGCTTGTAGGCATACGGAATCTCAATCGGGCTGAAGTTCGTCGTGTTCCCGCAGCCACGGCACATCCAGATGCTGTCCGTCGGATTCGCCACCGCCAGGATGCCACAATCGCTACAACTGAAGCAGCGGAAGGCATCCGAGCACTCCATGAGACGCTCCTTCGTGAACTCGGAAATACCGTGAGCAATCACGCAATCACGCTCCATCTCACCAAACCTCAGGCCACCCTCACGAGCACGCCCCTCTGCCGGCTGCCTGGTGAGCATCACCAGCGGGCCACTTGCACGGCTGTGTAGCTTATCCGCCGAACAGTGACGCAGCCTCTGGTAAAACACCGGCCCCACGAAGATGTTCGTCTCCATCTGACGCCCCGTGAAGCCATTGTACAGGATCTCATTGCCATACGGCTCCATCCCCAGGGAATCACGCAGCAGAGCAGCCAGCCCCTCCACTGTTACAGAATTGAAGGGCGTCCCGTCGCCCAGTGCACCTACCTCACACGCCAGCTTGCCCATCAGTGTCTCCATGAGCTGAGCAATTGTCATGCGGCTAGGAATACAGTGCGGGTTGATGATGATGTCAGGGATGATGCCCGACGCGGTCTGGGGCATGTCCTTCGCCTCCAGAATCATCCCGCACGTACCCTTCTGTCCGTGCCTAGAGCTGAACTTGTCTCCAATCTCAGGAACACGGTCCTGGCGAACACGAACCTTGGCAAACGAGTAGCCCTCGCCATTCCTGTTACGGAATATCCTGTCGACCCAGCCAATCTCATTGTTCCTCATCGTACGAGACACATCACGGAACTGTTTGCTCCCTGCAGGAAGGACCATGCCCGTGGGAACACGCAGAGGCACCACCTTGCCAATCAGAATGTCATCATTGTCGACGTAGACGTTCTCGGGTACGAAGCCGTCCTCACCGATCTTGTCGTACCTGGCGTTCTTCATTTGACGGGTCAGTGCAGGGTCAGGGCGGAAGAATCGCTCCTCCTCACCCGAGGACTGGTTCTTCTTCTCCTCATCCTTGTACGTACGGTAGAAGATACTGCGAAAGCCGCCCCGCTGGAGGAAGGACTCGTTAATCATGATAGAATCCTCCTGGTTGTAGCCACTGTAGGTCATGATGGCCACCGTGATATTCTGCCCGCAGGGCATCTTCTGCGTCCCGTAGAACTTACTCATGAAGGGCGACACCAGGGGCATCTGGGGATAGCAGAGCATGTGGGCCATGGCGTCAAACCGCTCACGGAAGTTCAGGGAATACATCCCCATGGCCTGCTTTCCCATCGCACACTGATACGCATTTCTCGGTGACTGATTGTGGTCAGGGAACGGGATATTGCTCCCCAGAGACCCCAGGATACACGAGGGATGAATCTCCGCATGGGTCTTCGTGGGGTCAGTCAGGACATCCTTGGAGTACATGGCGATGTGGCACCCCTCCGTCTCGCCAGGGTCAATGTACTCCACCAGAGTGTGCCCACCCTCTGGCGTCTTCCAGAGCAGCAGCTCCTCCCACGTCTTCATTTGCAGCAGGAAGGCCATGGTGCCACCGTTCGAGTAGATCTCCCTGAGTGCAGGTGCGTAGTAGACAGGACGTAGCATGCGACCTGCCTCTGTGGTAATCCAGAGCTCCCTGAGGGCAATCTTCCAGATAATGCCGGTCTGGGGGTGAATCTCGCAGCGACGCTTGGCCTGGCGGAGCTGCTCAATCACAGGCTCAACGTCGTCGCCCAACAGGATACCAATCCATGCACCATTCAGGAACACTCGCAGTCCAGTGTGCTTCTCGGCGTGCGTCGTGTCCTTCAGCTCTCGCAGCTTCCCCGTCGTGTTGATGTAGTCGTGGACAGTGCGGGGATTGCTGAAGATACTCACAATGGCGATCGTGCTCATGTTCTTCACCACACCAACGGAATGCCCCTCTGGAGTCTCGCAAGGGCAGATGTAGCCCCACTGCGTGTTGTGAAGCTTGCGAGGAGCAATGAGCTTGCCCATCTTCTCAATGGGAGTACTCACACGACGCAGATGCGAGATGCCTGCAATGTAGTTCAGACGGTTCAGCACCTGGCTCACACCATTCTTGGATGGCCCGCCGGCCTTGGCTGACCCGAAGTTGCCCGTAGCCAGGCACGTCTTCAGGCCGACCTCCAGATTGGTGGACTTGATCACCTTGTGGATATTGCTAATATTGAGGATGTCCTCAAAATTCCCGGTCGCCTTCCAGCTACCGCCGTGAATCTCCTTTGACAGATACGTCTTGATGTCCTTGATCATCATGGTCGCGAAGTGGGTGCGAAAGAGATTGGCGAGCAGAAAGCCAGGCAGATCCACACGCTTATTGGGATATGCATCACGGTCATCCATAGGAATGCGATTGGCCGAGACCCAGAGCACCTTGCGCGTCATGTGAGCCAGGAAGCATGCCTTCTCGTACATCATGGCATCAGCACCAATGTGGGGGAAGAGCTCCTCGGCCAGGATGTCCTGGATTGCAATCTGGGGGCGGTTGCCACGAGAAGCCCAGACCTTGATGTAGGAGGCGAGGGCCTCGTACGCCTGCTCCTGGGTGTTGACGTGTGAGGCCTCGGCGATAGACTCCTGTAGAATCATGTCAAAGGTGGAGTCGCCACCGGGTCCGAGGATGAGGTCGATGCACTCCTTGTCGGTCTTGATACCGAGGGCCTTGAAGAGGATGAACAGGGGAATGGGTGCCTTCATGCGAGGAATGGTTGCACGCAGAAGGTGGATCTGGGAATTCTTCGGATGGTACATGATACGCACAGAGTTTGACTTGGGCACCTGGTCATTGTCTGGGCCAATGCTCTTGACCTCAACGACCTCCAGCTCCTTGGTGGAGTTACGGTTGTTGCGGAAGACGAAGGGACGGTTCTCTGACATCCGCTCCTGGCTGATGCAGACACGCTCGCCACCCTGGATGATGAAGTAGCCGCCCATGTCCTCACCGCACTCGCCGATGCGGGAAGGGTTGATGTGCTTCTGGTCACCGAGCAGGCAGTAGTCACTGCCGACCATCACGGGAATCTTACCGAAGTGGACATTGGGGAACACGCGCTTCTTGATCGTCTGCCTGCCGCCCTGGGTGTTATCAATCTCAATGTAGGTCACATTGACATCGACGAAGAGGGGGGCCGCGTAGGTCAGATTCCTCAGCCGGGCATCATTTGGCATCATGGGGAGGACTGCACCATTGTTCTCGAAGATGGTCGGCTTCTTGAACTGGGGGTTGCTGAACTCGAGGTGGACCTCATACTCCCGATTGACGGGGCCGAGCTGTTGAGCAACAGACTCGTCCTTGTGCCCCATAAGAGCATTGGCAGCGGAGGTGCTCATGCCTGTTGCTGAGGCAAGAGCGGACCTCGGACCGCTAAGAGGAATCTCGGGACTCCCGCGAATAATCACGGGATTCACCATCGTAATGATTTCAGGAATATCAACATTCATGAAATGATTAACACTTTCGAGCTGGTGGCTGATGATTTGCTTTCCATCGGCCTGACCGAAGTACAGATCGAGGGTATGATGCCAAATCTTGGTCTCACCTGCATTTGTACTCATTTTAGGGACTAACCTACGCCGCCAAGGAGAAAATCAATTTTACTGTCCACGTCTAACTGCCTTTAGGCTGCATCCAGCGGATAGGCTTTATAGGGTCTGGCTTTGGTGGACTAGAGACAGGGGTTCGCTTGAAATACGCAGGAAGCTTGCCGAGTGGATGGGGAAGGGTTGAATCAAGAGGAACCTCAGGGAGCTGAATTGTTCTATATTGTCCGATAGGCTTCCAGGGCTCAGGCCTTTGCTGTGAAAGCAGAGGCATTCTACTGATTTATCGTGTAATTTCTTTGAGCGTTGTTTCTTTCCTCTTACTAGTATGACCGAAACAAGGGTCCTTAGAATTACAGGGGATGCACTCAAGGGCACTGGTACGTCAAAGAGGTCTACCAGAAAGGGGCCTTTGCACTCCGTGGGTGGGCAAAAGGGTGGCTATGATGATGCACCGCCGCCTGGTATTTCCACCGCAAGTGTAGGCCCTGTGAATCTTATGAGAGGTGGGTCGGCAAGGAGGGAAATGCCAAACCTTATTACAGTAGTGTCAAAGCCTCTCGCTGCAGCTGCAGCTGTAGCTGCAGTAGAAGCCCCCGTACCACAGCCCGCAAAAGGAGGAGGCAAGCTCGACCTTGCCCCGAAGAAGGAAAAACTCGCCCTTGTAAAGGGGAAGCGGAGCCAGACCCGCAAGGTGGTGAAGATTCAGATGGGCAATTTACGAAAGAGTATGAGGCGTGCAAAGGATATTACTGCCGAGAGCAAGGAAAAGAAGATTGAAGAGATTGAAGAGATTCTTGTGAAGGCTGGAATTATCCGCAAGAGGGATGGCCCGATGAGCGAGGGAAAGCAGAAGACAATTCGTGATATTTACAGAGACTATCTACAGCTCCGGTTGAATGCCCTTTAAGGGCCTCTAGCCCCCTGCCTTCGGCTAAAGGCCAAAGAGGCCAAACCTAAACGCAGAATGCACCTACCTCTTAGGTCAATGCTTTCTTTGTATAAGAGTCTTTACAAAGACTATTCCTCTTATGGGCCAAAACGGTGTATCTTCCTCCAAGTCGGATCCTTTTACGAACTCTACGACTCAGTCGACGCCCAGGGAGATACTCTAACCCCCATTCGCAAGGCTGCCGAAATCATGAATATTGTCTTATCTGAGGAAACCAAGGGCCAGGAAACCTTTCTCAAGGCCGGCGTCCCTGACCACAAGCTCCACAAATTCTCTCAGGTTCTTACCCAAAGGGGCTGGACCGTCATCGTCGTCGATCAAGTGAGAGATGCTGCTGGTAATATTATTGATAGGGTTCCTGTACGTATTCTAAGCCCAGGAACCCATCATGAAACAGCGACCAGAGACCGTATGTCTGTAGCAGGAATCTATGTCACAGAGCAGGCATACGGAATCTCAGTCATTGATATCCCCACGGGAGATGTCTTCAGCTTGCAAACCTCTTCTTCCTCCGAAATCCTCCACATGACCCAGGTGTATAATGTAAAAGAGGTAATCATCAAGCAGGATGTGCTAAGGCACGACGAAGCAAGTATACGTTCTCTCTTTTCTCTTCATTGCACCCTCCATGTCTCAAAGGAGCCTGTGCAGCGAGAACTCTCTTCGGAACTCTACCGTGAAGAGTTTCTTCAGGCCACCTTTCGCCCAACCCTTCTTCCAAGCCCGCAGGCTCTCGGTCTTCCCTTTCCACGCCAGCCGATTCTCGAGATAGGTCTCTGTTCTCTCTTACAGTTTATTAAGGACCACTTCCCCTCTCAGCAAGTCCAGATTCTTCGCCACACCCTGCATAAGTCAGAGGAGTATCTGCGAGTCAACAATAACGTCCTCGAGCAGGTGAACTATATTACACACAAGGAAGGACAGACATCTGTTCTTGATATTCTGGAGAAGTCGAGGTCTGCTATAGGAGCGAGGGCACTCAGGGAAAGGATGCTGCGACCTATTACATCTTCTGCCGCCCTCGAAAAGCGGTGGTCAGACGTCGAGTGGGCCACTCGTATTCGTACTGACCCGAGCGAGGGGATTCGAAAGCACACCCTCGACAGGGATTTGAAGGGAATCTATGATCTGCCCCGCCTGCACACTCGTATCTCGGCGGGTAGCATCGTTGCCACTGACGTTCTACAACTTTTCCAGAGTTACACACACATCGAGTGCCTCATGAAGGAGTTAGAGGCGAGTCCTGTTGCCTGTCCTGTAGAGTTAGCCTCTAAGGTCCGTGACTTTCGCACAGCCTTCGAGTCATCCTTTGACGAGGAAAAGGCGGCGAGGAGGGAGAAGGGTGAGCTTGTTGGCTTCCTCTCGACGGCAGCGGGGTTCACGACTGCGAATCTCGAGCAACAGCTCGAGCAGACGCTCAGTTCCTGGAAGAAGACATGGTCAGCCTTTTGCAGTTCTATTCAAGTCTCTTCGGCTGGCTGTGAGCTCCAGCGGAAGGCAGATGGGGAATTTCAGTTTGAGTGCCCGAGGTCCATTGCCAAGGCGGTTATACGGGAAAAGGATAGGCTGAAACTCGAGTGTAATCTGCGGAAGGCGGGTCCTCTCCTTGTCACCTGTCCTACTCTGGAGACGTGTATTACGAAGGCATATGATATATATCGGCGGATGGAAGTTTCTCTCAAGGCAGAGCTACAACCAGTGTGCGATCGGCTCTGGGGACAGTTACAGCCCATTCAACAGGAGTGGATTGAGTGGATAGGGAACGTCGATTGTACTCTTACCCTCGCAAGTGTTGCGGTAGATAATGTCTGGACGAAGCCGAGCATTGCCACTTCTCTCAGTCTTAAGGGTATGCGTCACCCCTTGATTGAATCTAGAAATACCAGGATCGCCTACGTGAAGCATGATGTGTCGCTAGGCCCTTCTGGAGAAAGCCCTGCAAACGGCTGGCTTCTCTATGGCGTAAATGCCAGTGGTAAGTCGAGCCTGATGAAGGCGGTGGGCATCTGCGTCCTTCTTGCCCAAGCAGGTTCCTTTGTTCCCGCCGATTCCATGGAGCTGCGTCCTTATACTTCTCTGCATAGCCGCATTTGGAGTCACGATAACCTCTGGGCTGGACTTTCCTCTTTTGCTGTGGAAATTGGGGAACTACGAGATATCTTAGAGGCTGCGGATGATCGTAGTCTAGTCCTTGGAGATGAGGTATGTAGCGGAACCGAATCCATCTCAGCAACCTCTCTTGTTGCAGCGACCCTGGAACATCTTGACACACGGGGCTCTCACTTTCTCTTTGCAACCCATCTTCACGACCTGCTGAAGGTGCCTGGACTCCTAGATCGTCGTGGGATTTCTGTCTTTCATCTTCGTGTTATTCGGACTCTGGAGGGGAAACTCATCTATGACCGTACTCTTCTCCCTGGGAGTGGATCATCCACCTATGGCCTTGAGGTGGCGAAGGCGATGGGTCTTCCCTTTCCCTTCATGGAGAGGGCGTATTCGATCAGGAATCAGATAGGCGGTGAACGAAGTGCCCAGAGTTCGTGGAACTCGGCCGTCTTCAGGAAGAGCTGTGAGCTTTGTGGATGCACGATTGCCTCTGAGTTGGAAGTGCACCATATTGAACATAGGGAGGATGGAGGGTCGAATGCACCGAGGAATCTTGCGGTCGTCTGCAAGGCGTGCCATCATAAGCACCATGACGAGGGAATGGAGATTCCTCCTCTTCAGCAAACCTCTGAGGGAGCGGAGAGGATTTCTGTCTCTAGCCCCTCTGTGAAGGCAAGCAAGGCATCACGATCTGACGATGAGATGAAAGTCATCACATCAACAGTTGAACGGTTCAAGGGGAGGCCTCCGGAGCGAATCGCCGCTGCCCTTCAGGAAGAGGGCATTATCATAAAGGCAGCAGAACTGAAGAGATTTATGCGGATCTAGCTTACTGAGCAGGTGCCCCAGGAGGGCCCTGGGGTCCAACCTGGCCATCACGGCCGGCTGCACCAGCAGCGCCAGCCTGGCCATCACGACCATCGGCACCAGCGGGACCAGGCTGGCCATCACGGCCTGCCGGACCCGCGGGACCAGGCTGACCATCACGGCCTGCTGCACCAGGGGTACCTGCGGGACCAGGCTGGCCATCGCGGCCGGCGGGACCAGGCTGGCCATCACGGCCATCAGCACCGGCAGGGCCCTGGGGGCCAGCAGGACCTGCAGGACCTGCAGGACCAGCAGCACCATCGGCACCTGCGGGACCGGCAGGGCCAGGAGGACCAGCTACACCAGCGGCTGCCGGACCCGTAGACAGGGCCGCCATCGCAGCCTTCTGCTCCTCCAGCTGAGCCTTCAGTGCATCCACGTCACGACGCAGGCCCTCAATCATATTGCGTACGGGATTACCGCCCTGGTAGTTCAGGCCGCTCATGGAAAGTACAGATGTCATTCTGCTCGATGAAGTATTCTTTACAGTTAATCTATCCGCACCGGACTGTCCTCTCAGGCTCGATGCCTTTCTAAAAAATTGATTCTCCCCTCACATCCAGAAGGAAGGTCCTACCATGATCATTCCTATTCGTTGTATGAGTTGCGGAACGGTGATTGCAGATAAGTGGCGGTATTACAAGGAGCAGATCAAGAAGCGTAAGGGTTTCTCTCTTCGCGACGAGTCCGAGGACCGGTTTTATATGGACGGCACCAGTATCCCCAACACGGTCGAGCTAGAGATTATGAAAGCTCTCCGCTTGACAAAGCCCTGTTGCAGACGCCACTTCCTAACACACGTTGATTTGATAGAAAAGATATGAACGATTAACAGATGGAGATATTCTTACCAGGACTTCTTGTATTATTAATTTCCGCCATATTTGTCTTCATGGTTCTTCCACGCATGGGAACGGTTGTCTTAGCCGTCGTATGTGCTGTTGCCCTGGTTGGTGTTCTCATTCATCACTATAGCATGTTCTCTTCTGAGTACAGGCTGAGTACCTGGCAGAATGGCCTGGCAGCATATGCTCCGCTCGTGCTTCTAGGGGTTGCAATCCTGATTATCATCGCCGTTGCCGTTTCTCTTTTTACAGGGACATCGGTGACACAGGCAATCCAAGCACCGATTGAAACAATACAATCCGGCATTACGGCATCTATTCAAGCCATGCCCTCGGCTTCTTCTGCAACAAACCCTATAACATCGGCTGTAAATACGGCAATTAAGAATACCAAGTCTCTCATTCCAACTCTTGGCTACAGGGCATCTAATGTGTAACACAAGTAGAATGCCCCGCATTACCAGAAAGCGTAGGGTAACCAAACAAAAGTCCAAGACAGTTCCTAGCATACGTAAGGCCTTTGATTCCTTTCATGCGTTTCTGCGTACTCCCCGCTCCGAGGCAGAGGTAAAAAAGAAGTTCAAGGAACTCTTCGGCAAGGGGAAGCTGACCAAGGACCAGGTGGCAAATCTCATGAAGATGCCGGCACAGAGAGGAGGTATGGCACCTCTTGACTATGCCTTAGGCTCTCCTGATACGGCCCTGTCGGCTGTTCCCTATGTACAGCGTGGATTCGGCTTTGCCAACATGAATAGTCTTACCGAGGGAAGCCCTAAGGAGTACCTGGGCTCCCCTCCCCAGATGGGCGGTAAGAGGGCTAAGACCCGTTCTAGACGCCAGAAGGGTGGTGGCATCGCCGACTTTGCTGCATCCGTGGGTGCACAGCCCTTTCTCATGTCTGCACCACCAACAATCTTTCAGGCAGCTGCACACAATGCTACAGGGCAGATAGGTCTTCCCAGCTCTCACGCTGAGATAAATCCCCTCTCCATTCACCACCCTACATACATCCAGGGTGGTAATATTCTGAAGTAATTGCCTTAAGCAAAGCAGCAATTCAGCTATCCGTTTCACTCATGCCTCGTGTGGCATGATTAAAACGACTAAAGAAACCACAAGAGAAGATAGAGAATCATGTCGTTTCCAAAAAAGCTTCTCGACACGTACTTTAACACGTTCGACTACCCTTTTACACGGCATCACATTGATTCTTACGACCAGTTTCTCAGCCAGGATGTTCCGGCTATCATCCGCTCCAACAACCCCTTCCTCTTACTGAAGCAGCTCCTTCACAAGAAGGAGGGAGTCTACAAGTACCGTGTGGAAGTCTATGTTGGAGGTGTGAGTGGTAACGAGATAGAAATCGGAACCCCGACACTCACCCTTCAGAAGACGAATGAGATTCGTGTACTCTTTCCCAATGAGGCACGCCTAAGAAACCTCACCTACGCCTCGACAGTCTATGCAACCATCTATGTCCGTGTAACGATCGCCTCTGATTCTCTCACTGGCGAACCGACTGTACTTGAACACACCTATCCCAACAAGATCCCCATCTTCCAGATCCCCATCCTCCTTCATTCCCGCTTCTGCATCCTTCATGGAAAGCCGGCATCCTTCTTACAGGAAGCGGGAGAGTGTCACAGGGATCAGGGAGGCTATTTCATCGTGGATGGATCCGAGAAGGTACTCGTGACCAAGCAAGAGCAGGCCTTTAACACCCTATACATCACCCCGCAGAAGAACGACCCTCAGATTTCCACCTACGCCAATATTACCTGTCTCTCTCCCGTCACCCGCCAGGTCAAGGTGGTGTCCTTCGCCTGGATGCGGAAGACAAATACTCTGCGAGTGAACATCCCCTTCGTCCGTCTCCCTGTGCCCATCTTCGTCCTCTTCCGTGCCATGGGTGTGCAGTCAGATAAGGACATTCTGCGTCTCATCTTCCCCGACCTCGAATCGGGTGAGGCCCAGCTGATGGTTCCCTACCTCCTTCCCAGTATCGCTGAAGCTGTACCGTTCCTCGACACGTATTCGGCAGTGCAGTTCATTCGCGTCATGACCAAGGGCTTCAGCGTTCACCACGTCTATGATATCCTCTTTAACAAGGTATTTGTCCACATCACGGACGCCCACGGTGGTAGTCGTGTTCACTTCCTCGCTGAATGCGTCCGCAGAATCCTCCGTGTCCAGCTGGGCCTCGAGTCCAAGTCGGATCGCGATGACACGAGGAATCAGCGGTGCCTGACATCTGGACTGCTCATCCGCATGCTCTTTAACGGAGTCTATCCCTCCTGGAAGAAGGCAGTGAGACTGTCCATTGATAAGACATACGAGTACAACAAGGCAACTTACGCTGACCAGAACTTCATGAAGATGTTCAAGGAAGGGAGTGTGGAGGAGCTCTTCAACCTCCATGTGCTTACCGAAGGAATCTCAAAGGGATTCAAGGGCAAGTGGGTTACAGGGGGTGCTGGTGGTGGAGGGGCCATGGGACACAGTGACGAGAAATCAGGCGTCTTACAGGCCATGTCCCGCCTCTCTTACATGGACTTCATGAGCCACTGCCGTCGCGTGTCTCTCAACTTCGATACGGGCATGAAGCTGACAGGCCCCCGTCAGCTTCACCCGAGCCAATACGGATTTTTCTGTACGAATGAGACACCTGGTGGTTCATCCATCGGTATTGCCAAGAATCTATCGACGATGACTCTGATCAGCAGTTCCGCTGACCCTGAGCCGCTCATGAAGATGCTTGTCCAGCGTGGCTGGGTTCTGCCATGCTCAGAAATGAACTATGAGATGTTACAGGTGTGCATTCCCGTCTACGTGAATGATGGCATCCTAGGTTACACCCTCAAGCCCTTTGAGCTCACGCGTGTACTGAAGCTAATGAAATGGACGGGGTGCCTGCCGGCCATGTGCAGCATAGGATTCAGTATCAAGGTGCGTCGTGTCTTCGTCTACCTCGACGAGGGCCGCCCTTGTCGCCCCCTCATTCACCTGGGAGAGGACAAGAGATACCCCAAGGACGCCCTCGAGGCGGATACCACCTGGCGTGACCTTGTGCTTGGAAGCTATCCTGCAACCAAGGCTCACGGTGTCAGTACCGCGGCTGTTCTCGACCCTTTTGCTGAACTCCCTGGTGCCCTCGCCCTTGAGAAGTACGAGGCTCTGCTGAAGCCGATGACTGGCCTCATTGAGTATGTCGATCCGTATGAGCAGAACGAGATTCTTCTCGTCAGCTTCGCTGAAGAAATCGGCAAGGACACGACCCACGTGGAAATCCACCCGAGTACCATCCTCTCGGTGGTGAATTCCATGATCCCTTTTGCAAACTTTAATCAGTCTCCCAGAAATCAGCTCTCGTGCTCACAGTCGAAGCAGGGACTGAGCTTGTATGCTACCAATTTCCAGAACAGGTACGACAATTCTGCAAATGTCTTATGCTATGGAGAGGCACCTCTCGTGAGAACATATATCTATGACAAGCTGGGTGCAGGGTCGATGCCCTACGGTCACAACTTAATCATGGCGATTATGTCCTTCCAGGGATACAATCAGGACGACGGCATTATCTTCAACGAAGATGCCTTCCAGCGTGGCCAGTTCAGGAGCATCAACTATCGCAGTTACAGTACCTACGAGGAAGTCGACCCTTTAACACAGAGCGTCAGTACTATTGCACATCCCTCGAAGGTGCCACAGTGGACTGATCTCCGTCCTGGGCTGGATTATACACAGCTCGACGATCGTGGGATTATCAAGGAGGGGTCCTTCGTTGACGAGAATACTGTGCTCGTGGGTAAATACATGCAGGACAAAAAGGGGACTATTAAGGACGCCTCTCTAACGCCACAGGTGTGGACGTCGGGTCGTGTTGAGTCCGTCGTAATTACGGTGAACCCGAAGGGATTTAGTACGGTGAAGGTGCGGATTACTCAGGACAGAATTCCTGAATTTGGAGACAAGTTCAGTACACGCCACGGACAGAAGGGTACGATTGGAATGATCTACAGGGCTCAGGATATGCCGAGGACGGCTGATGGAGTGGTGCCAGATATGATTGTAAACCCTCATTGCATTCCCAGTCGTATGACTATCGCCCAGCTTATGGAGATGCTCTTTGGCTGGGCCTGTTACAAGTCGAGTACGATTGGCGATGCAACGACCTTTACCAGCGATTCCAATGCACACGAGCACATTGGAAAGATCCTAGAGGAGCAATATGGGATGGAGAGGGGCGGAAATACCATCCTGTATGACGGAGCAACGGGAGTACAGATGAAGACGAATATCTTTACTGGTCCTGTCTTCGTTATGCGTCTCAAGCACATGGTGGAAGACAAGTGGAATGCTCGTGCCGAGGGACGCAGAGAGCAGAAGACACGCCAGCCTACAGGAGGTCGTGGTGCTCAGGGTGGTCTGCGTATTGGTGAGATGGAACGCGACGCCTTGGTCAGCCATGGTGTATCGGGCTTCTTGAAGGAGTCGATGATGGAGCGTGCAGATAAGGCACAGATTCGCATTTGTAACGGATGCGGAACAGTGCCTGTGTTCAATGCAAAACAGTCTCTCTTTGTCTGCCCGCTGTGCGATGGTCCTCCTCGGTTCATTGGTGCAACGGCAAATACACTGGAGATCCTGCCTACGATGGAGAGAAGTATGGCATCGACGAGTGTGGTGGAGATGCCGTATGCGACAAAGCTGCTGGGTGACGAGCTACAGACATATTTGAACATGGGGATGAGAATTCTTACGGCGAAGGGAGTTGCACATCTGGAGCAAGAGGTATTTACCCTCCCGGAAGGCGACATGGTCCGTCAGGCACTGGAGAAGCCACTCCCACAGTCAATTATTGTCGATACTCGTGTTCCGAAGTATGATGAGTCGGCTCCTGCTGCCCCCGTGGAAGACGCCGAGGAGGACTTGTTCGCCCTGGGAAGGATTGGTGAAGAGGGCAGCGAGGCAGCGGCAGAGGCTGAGGAGGAAGCAGCAGCCGAGGAGGCAGGGCAAGGCCCCATGACACCTGCCTTTGGCTCTTTAGCTGCAGGCTCTTTAGCCGAAGGCTCTGAAACTCCTGCATATGCCCCTAATTCTCCCGCCTACGCTCCTCAATCAGGCCCTCTAACTCCGACCTTTGCCCCTGTAACACCGGTTCTGACCCTTCAACAGCCTATGCTGCTGCAGACCATGCAGCCTCTAAATCTCCAGATGCAAGCACAGCCCATGATGCAAGGACAAGAGCCCCAATTCCCAACAGGAGAGAATAGTCCTGCCTATGCCCCCAACAGTCCTTTAGTCGCTGGTGGGGCGTCAATACCTCAACGCATTGGTGGAGTTCCTCAGACCATCCAGCAAGGAGGCTTCCAGTCTCGCTTCATTGAAGCCCCCGCAGGAGGTATGCGAACTCTTGTTGTCGGCGGAAGTCATCCCCAGCAGAACCAATCCCAAGGAAGGGTAACGAGACAGCGTGGTGGCTCGTCTGGTCAGAGCCAGAGCCAGAGCCAAGGCCAGGCCCAAGCCCCTGTAGCAAATGCAAATGCAAGAATAACAATTAGAAAAATAGGTTAAGTATAGATGTACTGGTATCTCTTAATACTCGGTATACTTTTTATACTTATGGTCTATATTAACCAACAAAAGCAAAAGCAAACCTCCGAAGAAGGGTTTGCGGTAAGAGATACCTTTAGCCATTTGTCCTTGGTTGATATGATTTCACAGCTTAGAAGCCCACCACCTTCTACTGATGCAGCCCCGAACGCCTTTGGCTCAAACGTGAAACATAAAAAGCAAGCCTACTATATCGACTCCTGCAATTATGATCCGACGAGTAAGTTACTAGATGATATTACTTTTTGTAGATCATATGCAGCTCAGAATCCGGTAAACCCTTTTGCAGATTCTCGATTTAACTCGTCGTGTGGTATATGTATGACAGAGGGTACTGTACTTCTGGACCAAGCCCCCTTCTCTATTTCTGGGACGACGAATGGAACCGGCGTTGTTGTCTATAAGGAGGATAAAGACTTTTCCATTCACGAGGGGGTTCAGGCAGTTCCTTCCTCACATTCTGCCTTCTGCGAATCCTTACTTATTAATAGTAACTTAATTCCTTCTACAGCCCATATTAATAATATAACAGGACTTGCTATTAATGCAGATCAATACACTGACACACAGGCATATTTAAATAATATGAAAATTATTTCATACAATGATTTAACATCGTGTGCAGCATCGATCAGCAAGTCTATTCAGTGCACATTCTCTAATACGGTGATTTCATCGATGAGATTTGTCTTTGGACATTTTAATGATGACTGTGAGGCTGGTTCAAATTATGTATCTATGGATACAAACCCTACACCTGAGAACTGTATTGGTCAACAGTCGTGTACCTTTTCGTCTAATCTGCCGGCTGGATACAGGCAGTGGTATCTGACGGCGGAATGTGGAGTGCAAGAAGAAACCATTCCTCCAGGACTACCACCAATGTACCTTCTCACTCCGTTGAGCTCCTCGAGTTCTTCAACTCCTTCTAGCTCCTCGAGTTCTTCTAGCTCCTCGAGTTCTTCCAGCTCCTCGAGTCCTTCTAGCTCTTCTAGCTCTTCCAGTTACCCCTATTACTGGACGGTTCCTTATGGAGCAAATCCCAAACAGCGAATTACAGTCTATGGATCTTGCACCCTTACACAGGATAAACAGGTCACTATAGAGTCCTATACAAATTCATCCTTTGACTTATATTTGCATACATTAAAGCAATATACTCAGACAAATACTGGTAGTGCAATGACCTTTAATGCACCGACGAATACTTTTGCTCTGTATAAGGGGACTAATACGATCCGCCTCGATATTAGTTCACCAAACACATTAAATGGGATATATTTTGCCATGAAAGATTCTTCAGGTAATACTGTCTGCAAACTTGATACTACATGGGTGTATTCTCAATATAAATCCCCTAGACCATTTGACCCCCCGCCTCCACCGCCTCCCCCACCTCCTCCCCCACCTCCTCCCCCGCCTCCACCCCCTTCCATTTCTTCTTATCATCTTACAACTGGAACAGCTCTTACTCTACGTCCCGTTACGAGCCTTTCTGTACACGACATAGGGTGGCGTTCTTTTGCATGCTCCACAGATGGAACAATCATGTACGCAGTAGGATTTGGTGGGCTATATAAGAGTATCACTAAGGGTCTAACATGGAATAAACAGCAAGATGTATATACGGATACAAATTACTATAATATATGTATGTCTTCTGACGGTACTTATGCTCTTCTATCAACCTTTACTGGCCCGTTATATGTGTGGAGGAATAATTTCTGGAGTATAGCGCCAAGTATACCTACAAAAGGAGCAGTAGCATGTACACCTGATGGCTCGGTTATGTATGTTGCGTGCGAAGGGAATGGCATATATAAGTCGACTGATTATGGTGTAAACTGGACCTTACGTTTAGCAGGTGTTGATGTCAGAAATAATGTGACTCAAGGTTGGCGTGCCATATCGTGTTCTTCAACTGGAAGATACGTTATTGCTGCAGCATATAATAATGGAGTATTTATTAGTTCAGATTCGGGTGCAACATGGACTAAGACAGGTCTAGATACTAGAATACAATGGCAGTCATCAACCTGTTCGGCTGATGGTAAGAATATGTCTGTCCTTGATAATAGTACAGGTGCACTCTATATAAGTAAAGATTATGGAGTAAATTGGGTGGGGGTTGTAGCTGCGCTTGATACACCAGCTGGTCAACTAGGTGTATCTTCTTCAGCAGACGGTATGAAGTATATTATTACCGTAACTAAGGGCTTAGTTGTCAGTACAGATGGTGGAGATACGTGGGTATTCCAATCGACCAATTTTCCTATGTATGGAAACGTGGCACTCTCTGCTGATGGTTCGTTTGGTATTGTTGGACCTGCCTCTGGTGGAACACTGTATTTACTCACCTTTGGCTCAACGCCCCTGCCTCCTATTACACCCGCAAATTCAGTAACAGATCCAACGTTAACAAGGGCTTCCCCTAGTCCCCCTTCTATCATACCTATAACTTCAGTAACAGATTCATCGTTAACAAAGGCTGCACCTCTAGCTCCTAGCGTGGCGTTGCCTGTTACACCAGCATACACCTACTCTGTACAAGACTTTGTACAGTATACTTCAATAGGCACGGATCTTCCTGGTCAACCGATGACAGGTACGGTTGCAGAGTGCGAAACAGCATGTTCTACACAAGCGTCCTGTCTTGGATTTTCACGCTCCAAATATTCAGATCCTAATAGCAAAGATAATTGTTGGTTGAAGCAAAATATGAACAGTAAACTACCGAATCAACCCTATTACACCTACGTGAAAGGGGCTGCTCCTGCTTCTGCTTCTGCACCTGCACCTATCATACCTACACGATTAGTCTCTGATCCAACCTTAACAAGAGTGTCAGCTGCTCCTGCTCCTGCTCCTCCTACACATACCTATTCCTTACAGGACTTTGTACAGTATACTGAAGCCGGCACGGATCTTCCTAATCAGCCAATGACAGGTACTGTTGCAGAGTGCGAAACAGCATGTTCTACACAAGCGTCCTGTCTTGGATTTTCACGCTCCAAATATTCAGATCCTAATAGCAAAGATAATTGTTGGTTGAAGCAAAATATGAACAGTAAACTACCGAATCAACCCTATTACACCTACGTGAAAGGGGCTGCTCCTGCTTCTGCACCTGCACCTATCATACCTACACGATTAGTCTCTGATCCAACCTTAACAAGAGTGACAGCTGCTCCTGCTCCTGCTCCTCCTACACATACCTATTCCTTACAGGACTTTGTACAGTATACTGAAGCCGGCACGGATCTTCCTAATCAGCCAATGACAGGTACTGTCGCCGATTGCCAGACTGCATGCTCAACCCAGGCCTCCTGTCTCGGATTTTCACGCTCCAAATTTACAGACCCAAGTGCGAACGGTAGTTGTTGGTTAAAGCAGAAGATCAACAATAAATACTCAGGACAACCCTATAACACTTATGTTAAAAATTGATATGAACAGCAAAGTTAGATACTAGTCCAACCATGAATTACGAAGTAATTGATATATTATTTCGCAGCAGGGCGACACTCCTCGACCACCTTGAGACCCAGGGATATAATGCAGAGCCCTTCAGAAAGATTGCCCACGCTGAACTTGACCAGATGGTGAGAGCTGGTCCCGTCGCGGGTGCTCCCCCGGCTCTTCAGATGGAACTTGAGAGAAAGGAGGAGTCGACGGAGCCCATTCGCAAGTGCATCGTCGTCACTACCCTGGGAAAGATCAAGCAGAAGCTGAAGGCATTCACCGAGAAGCTCATTGATCCCGAGGAGACTGGATTCGACGCAGCAACCACTGAGCTGATCATCCTCACCTTCGAGCCTATTGCAGCCAATTTCCACAGTATGGCCTTCGAGTGCTACGCGAAGCACGGGGTCCGTATTCGCTACTTTCAGTGTGAGGCCATCATCAATAATCCTCTGAAGCACGTACTGGTCCCTCTGCATGAGAAGCTGACAAAGGAGGAGGAGGCACCTCTGATGAAGTCGCTCTATGCAAAGAAGAATCAGTTCCCTCTTATTCGCTTTCATGAGGACCCTATTGCACGAATGCTAGGCATCCTTCCAGGTGATATTGTCAAGATTACCCGCCCAAGCCCTACGGCAGGCAAGTACGTAACGTATAGGGTCTGTGTTCCCTGAGCTGAGCGATAGGTCCCTAATAACACTTGTGTACAGTAAAAAGAGAGGAGCATGGCTCTTTATGTAATTAATCAAGCTGATCAATCAACCCACCAGCTTTTTCCAGCAAGTCCAACACTATCTAACATATCTGCATCCTATTGCAGCTATTACACAAGTGGGTCAAATTTTCCCGCCACGGCCACTGATTTTTTAACAAAACTTAATTTTCCAAGTGTCTACGCAAATGCACAGGCTGGACTGACTGCGTCGAGCGGGTTTATCGTAGCAAATAAGCCGTTTGTACCGAATACTGCGACAGCAACCTACCTACAGTCTCTGAATACCCAGGTTCAACAACTCACCTATGTTGCAAACTGTGTATCTGAGCAAACTGATGCGACCGATTCCTTATACTCTAACACGAAGCAACTTGCTGTCTCCAAGGACAGATATGAGCAGTTGAAGTCTCCTGAGACTCATGTATCATATTATGAAGGAACCTTTCCTATCTATAGACCTATTGGACAATCAACTCTCTTTATATTATTTGGCGTCGGTCTATTTCTCATGTTACTCTCGATACTTTTCTTCTTACGGACACAGGGCGTTGAAATACAGCTAATCATGCCTCAAACGACTGTATTATCCGGCATCCCAACTTTCGTTGCAGGTCAAACACCATACATTGGCATGGCTGTAACATTTGGCATAGTCCTAGGATATCTGCTCCATATATATTATACGTGATGTGCGATAACTAATAATTCGTGTGAATACATAGAAGAGATGGATGCATCTACTGTATGCGGTTTAGTCAGAACGACTGCCTTTACCGATTACAACCAAATTGTAAGAAATGGACCGGTCATCATTGACTTTGCCATGGCTACAACCACGTCTACCCTTGGACCTGTAAACTCGTTAAATGACTTTACCACCTTTCTTACAACGCCCGCTAATTTTCCGAATGGAAAGCCGCTTCTGCTGAGCGGTAGTAATATTGTAAAGGATTACCTGGGATATCCTAAGGGGGCCTACACCAGCGATTTCTACGTCTCTGGATCCTTTCGTGACTTATCTTCAGTCTTGACTAAGATAATCAGTGCCCATGATCTTTGCAGTTCCAATGATATTTATAGCAGTACGCCCTTTACTGGCTCGTCAAGTATTCCTGGATTATCTCTGACGACGCTATACAATATCAGAGCAACATCGAACCTGAATCCCCAGGATCTTGCTGCCGTCAACAGTAACATTGATAGGTACGAGCACAAGAATAAGATGTTTTACTCAACATTTGTCTTTGAGTATTGCTACTACAATACCATGTACAATACACTTCTACAACAGTACTTTAATGAATACACGAGCAATGCACCTACCTCCCGCCTTGGAAATATTACCCTGTTAAAGGATTCTGCGGGTAATGCGTGCACTACAGCTACCACCTCTGCCGCCCAGGCATCTCGTCTCGATGGAATTGTCGTAGCCCTGGCTCAGGTGAACTCCCGTATGACTGACATGAGAAATCTCCTCACGGCAATCCAGAATTATTATTCTACGGCTGTGCAACAGTTCCAGACCACGTTAAATGGTGGAGGGAATATGGGCAGTGACACTGATGCTGAGAATAAGGTGACTCTCTTAAGGACTCAATCATTGAATGTGCAGGCGGCGAAGGATGAATCTGTAATCAGACAGGGTATTATGGAATATACCAGTGAGAAGAACAGGTACGCAAATATACTCCTGGGTATCTATGCTTTCTTAAATATTGCTGTCATTGCTGTTATCTTTAATATAAAGGAGTAAAATAGTATAGAATGCCCAACCAGCCCATCGAATATCAGGCGGCAGGATATGATTTTTCCTTACTGGCAGGTCAGACGGGTACTGCTGCACAAGCCAATCAATTACAAGCTGAAATTCTGGATTATAACAATGCCGAGTTCAAGAATGTCTTCAGCCCTTCTATGATCTCCTCGACATCTGCGATTAATACGGGACGCCTGGTTGGAAGAAATTCAACGATCTCTGATATTTCCCAGCAGCTGATTGATCAGAATGTTAATACCCAGAATTCCTACGTAAATGCAAAGGACACGTACACCCGGCAGGGAGAGATCAATGAGTGGCAGGCACAGAACAAGTTAGATACCCTCTTCTTTTTACAGATTCTCTTTGTCTACTTTTCTATTGTCGTGGTCCTGTTATATCTCCGACAGGCGAGGCTACTCAGTGATACGGGAGTATTTGGAACGGTGGGGTTCCTTTTACTTGTCGTTATTGGTATTCTCTGGAACCGTGTCTCTTACACTAACATGAACCGTGACTCTCGCTACTGGAATCGCAGATACATTGCGGCGAATCCTAATGCATTGAATAACAGCCAGTGCTCGCCTTAAATGGTGTAAACATATAGTATGAGTAGCCAGGCTCTTCATTCGCAGATACAGGGAATTGTTGCAAATCTTGATATCTTACAGGGACGAATTAAGGCTGGATATGCTACGAAGGGAACAGCGGATCCGGCTGTTTTACGGGAGAAGAAGGAATCGAGTGATGCACTTGCTAAATCGAGAACATATGATGCCAAGTTCGTTGAGGAACAGGCAGGCTACCAAAAAAGTCCTAAACAGCGAAGGCAGACTCTTCAAGAGTTTGTCTTACTGTTTTTCTATGTATCGTTTGCCATCTTTTCTATAGCTGTAACCATCGCTGCCTTCTTAGAGGATGGGCAGAACTATGCGACGGCGGCTAAGGTGTTTGGCCTCTGTATCGTCCTGGCCTTAGCCATTACCGCCATCTTGATTCGAGTTGCATGAGGACCCCCACCCTATGGTAGGGTCACCTCCGCACCCGAGCGTTTGTCAACCTCCTCTTGCATGTCTTCAGGAGTATTGAACACCAGAACACGTTTGAAGATCTTGGTGTCGAGACCACCAAAGTCCTCCTCCATCCTATGCTGTAGCTCTTGTGGGGTAAGCCTATTACCACTCAAGATCCCCTCGTTTGCCTTTAGCCACTTACTGTAAGCAGACTTCACCTCGCTGAGCGTCGCCTGCTCATTTCCGACCTCAAGCAGCTTCTGCCTGGGGTCGCGGAAGTCGATCATCCTCTCCGCCTTGAACTTTCCGTAGATGTCAAAGCACTCCTTGTACTTGTTACTGTGCTCCATCACCGAGTCAGGGATCGGCTCCAGGCCACGCACCATGTACTGCGTCTCATAGGTGTGCACCAGCAGGGAGAGCCACGCCTCCCTCCACCGCATCATCTTCCTGTCGAGGTCCTTGTCTCGAGGAAAGATGTTCGGGACGCCCTTTTTCAGCCTCGGGTCATTGTTCTCCACGAACTCACTGCCAAAGGTCAGCACACGAATACGACGCCAGGTACCCTTGTCCATCGAATTGATGGGAGGATACCTGTTGCACATCATGAACAGCTTGCCCGTGATACGGAATCGCTGCTGGTCCTCAAACAGACCACGGGCCTCCACCACGTCCTCACCGCTGAACTGCTTCATGCGAGACGTGTTCAGCGGCTCCTTGTCATCGGGCTCCTGCAGGTAGATGAACCGCTTGTTCTTGATGGCCACAATATCAGGATTCGCTGCCCCACTGTCAGGACGCTTCCTCGTGAGGGCCGTTGCCTGGAGCGAGGAGCTGAAATCGCCAAAGGTGAATCGCATCAGATCCACCAGCTTAGACTTTCCGTTACCACCCACACCGATGAAGGTGTAGTAACACTGCTCCCGATTCGCCCCCTCCAGACAACTCGCCATCAGACGAATCACGTACCCGAGGACATCTTCCTTCGTAAAGATCTTTCTCAGGAAGGCCATCAGCTCAATCTGTAGGGGATCCTTGGGGTCGTAGGGAGTGTAGTAGATAGACGACTTGTTGCCCATGTCCCCCACATTCCTGCCAACCATGAAACTCATGAAGTCATCGGGCTTTCCGGGGCGAAAGGCAATCTTCGTCGACACGGTTCCATCGGCCTCCTCTACCTCGTTACGGAGGTCAATCACACCATTCTGGCAGGGAATCAGGTACTGGTTCAGATTCAGACGCTGGGTGAAGTCCTCCTCGCTGAAGAGCTCTGCTGCCTCCTTCATGACACAGTTCTTGAAGTCAGAGGAATAGAGGTGAGTCTCCAGCTTGGTCAGCATCTTGAAGCGTTCGCCATCAGGAGAATGGATCCACTGGTCGAACCACTTCTCAGGATTCGTCTCGGCCATCTCGTCCTGACCCTTCTTCTTCAGACGCTCCCTCGCTGCAATCACCAGGGCCGCTACCTCAAAGCTCAGCTTCTCTCGCAGCTCCATTCCCTGGTTGATGTGCCGCCAGGTGTGCATCTTCTCGTCGAAGATGTACCAGGCGATCTTACGGTTCTCGATGGACGCACAGAAGTTCTGCTTGTACATCCGCTGGAGAATCCTTGCACAGTGGTGGTGGGTATCATTCACACGGAACTGTACGTAGCGGATAGTGTCGTTCTCGATGATCTCCTTGTACTTCTCAGGCGAATCCTCGCGTGCCCAATAATGAAGCGACTTGATTGTCAGCTTGGAGCCGGCAGTATTACGGCTGAAGCCTGAGGCCCAGGATCGCTTGAATCTGGACCAATCCGTCTCGCCGGCCTTGGGAGACTTCTTGGAGAATTCGACCCAGGTCTCGAACATGTCCTCGGATGAGTCGATGTTGGACAGACACCAGCCAGTCTCCATCCACGTCTTGTAGTCCGTTGCACGCTTTACGCTCAGGCACTCGAGAGCGAGGCTCTTGCAGATGTTCACCTCCTCCTCGTCGTGTGCATCTGGAATGTAGACACCGTGCTGCTGGCCTGGGGCACCCTCTGCTGCAGCTGCCGCTGCCGCTGGTGCGGCTGCAGGAGGCGGGTTAGCCCTCGCTGTAAGGCGACGGCCATACTCCTCCTCTCTCTCAGGAAGAACAGGGTGCGTGTCAGGCTGTAGCTTGTAGCGAATGCTCAGGAGCGTCATGAGCTGCCTGTCCGTGTAGCTGCCAGGATCCTCTTCAGTAAACGTTTCCGTACTCGTATCGAATACGAATACGGAATCAATCTTGTATGCTGGTTGTGTCATCTTTGACTCGCCGTGGAAGAACCACCCCTGCTTCCGTGTGAGAGCCTCGTCATAAATGTCCTTACTGTCATTCACGTAGCCAACGCCCTCGAACGACTGCTCGATTGCCTTTTGCTCGAGAAGCCAGTTGCGAAGGACAGCCTGCTTCTCATTGGGAATGCACATGTCAGGGCACTGGATGTGAACACCATCCTTCACCTTCCCGTTCTCCTGGTACGCCTGAGGGCGAGAAGAGACAAAGAAGCGGAGAGGACGGTCAGGCAGCTCAAAGAAGTACTTGAGTCCGTCGACCAGATGCCCCACGAAGGCCCGCGTGTGAGTCTCATCAAACTGGTGCGTCAGATTGGAGTCAATGGGGAACTTGAAGTCCATGTCGATGAGAAGAGGCTTTGGTGCACCAAGTACAGGCTGTTCGACGAAGTTGATTGGCCGCCCCTTTTTGACGAAGAGGTAGTTGTGCATGAGGTCGAGAAACTCGTCATAGTGTTCGTCAGGCACGTGGAAACTGCCTGCTGAGTCTTTCGTAATTCGACACATCGATGCCTTGGCTCCTCCCTCACCCCTTTGACACCGATGTGCGTCGATAAACTTCTTGAGCCCATGACCCTCGTATTTGTCCAGTGAACTCATTGTGGACATTCTATAGGGTCGGCCTTTTTTATCAACTTTTTTCGGCTAAAAGTTGAACCCTTTTCGGCCAATGATAGGAAGTCCCTCAGAAAATGCCCGACGTTTTGCAATTCTACTCATCATCAGCCTCAGCCCCTCCTCCCGGGAAGGGGAAAGGCGAAACGGTTGCTGACTCGAGTAAGTACGACGCACTTGAGAAACATGATGGTTGGCGACGTATTTTGGCCTCTTCGGCTGAAACTCCCTTTGTGTGGAAGGGTCTCACCTGGAAGACGGCGGAACATGCCTACAGGGCGTGGCATCTTGAGACGAAGAATCCTACGATGTTTCTTACGTACTCTCAGGGGGAGATACCCAAGGCGAGCCCTGTTCCGAACGAGGCGGTCTTGAAAGAGATCCTGCATGAGAAGTTTACGCAAAACCCAACGGCAAAAGAGATTCTTCTTCTTACGGGTGATGCTGAGCTTTGGTCTGCTAGACAGGCAGACCAGAGGGTCCATTGGACCTGGTTGGAAGAGATTAGGGAGGATCTTAAACGAAATCTTCGGAGTACAGAAGAGATGTCTTCGCCATCCGCTTCTCTTGCCTCGGCTCTGGCGGAAAAAAAGAAGACTCAGACAAAGAAGCCCCAGAAGAAGAGAATCACTGCCCAGGGTGGTGCTGAACTTCCTATGATGAAGGAGACGACCAATGAGTATGAGACTGGAGATGAGGGCAACGGTGACACTGTCACCCAGGTTCCCGTCAATGTCAGGGCCACAGGTGTTGAAGAGGTTGAGGCAGTAGAAGACAAGACTGCCACCAAAAAGTCTGCCATCCGCTTTTGCAGCGTCTGTGATAACTATCTCTATCTCCAGGTCGAGGGAGAGACCCAGACCCTGCAGAGGATGTGCAGGAACTGTGGGTTCAAGGATACGGAGGACCAGGGAGGCCTAGTGAGTGAGATGCACATTGAGCAGCGTTCCGCCGAGGGATACACTCTGATCAATGAGTTCACCCTCAAGGACAAGCGTCTACCCCACCTCTATGGCACAATGAAGTGCATCAGTGACAAGTGCCCTAGTGCGACTCAGGGGAAGGAGTCTGACATTGTCTATATCAAGTATGATACAGAAAATCTCAGGTACATCTACATGTGCTACCTGTGCCAAGCGACGTGGCGTTCACGCCGCTAGCCGCTAAATAACCTCGAGCTCCTCAGCGTAGTTCGCAGGACGAGTCTGTCTATAAAACTCCCGTAAGCGTTTTATATACATACTCCTCACCAGACGTATATCTTCCTCCGTAGGCTCACGGGCAGGGCCAACCTCCACAGGTTCTCCTATTACACTAACTATAGGTTCATCCAGAGGTTTGTTAAAAACGTTGAAGACTTTATAGTATAAATCCCATGATGGAATTAGAAGTGTCATTTGAACATTACGTAACATGCTATTTATCCAGTCAAAGCATTTCCATGCTCCCACATTATTACATAGTTCATTTTCACCGTAGGCAAGAACAGGGACCAACGGTGTTCCTGTTTGAATAGCAAGGCGGAATACTCCCTTGCGAGACTTTAGTTTCGCCCTAATCTTATGTTTAACAATATGTCTCATTTCTTCCATTCCACCCAATGATACAGAAAGAGAAAGCCCCTCGTCGAGTACTTCTTTCATGCTGGAGTACGTCGAGGGGACAAAGGAATTATCTAAGAGCTCTCTAACTCCAAAAGAATACCATAGAGAGTGCATTGCTGTTCCGCGTATACTTTTTACAGGCCAATGAGAAACAGATTTAATTCCAACATTCATCATATGTGCTAATGTTATCATCCCATGTGGATGAAATAAGTATATTCCCTTTGGAGGAAGAATCCCTTTAACTTCTACGGGGAAACTCGATTGAATATTTCGAGTTAATTTATCTATACTATCTGGCCATAAATATATAGTTATTGTATGTAAGAGGTCAGTCATAGGTTTTAGTCGTAGTATTCCACTTTGTAGTAAAAGGATAAGAAAGAGAGAAGACATACTTCCAAAGAAGACTATGGATAAGGTTACTGCCAGAAAAATTCCTATGAGTAAGAGTGGATAGCTAACTGGTAACATAAGACGAAATGTTCCATCTATCATCTCTTTGGTGGATCCAAAGATAAATCAGCCATTGAAACGAGTTGCATGCACTCTGACAAAATAGATGAAGATGTGCAAGCGGGGGCAGTAAATCCATGCTCCCGTGTAACACTATACATCCATGAAATTGGATGTGTTCCTTCGGTAAGCCGTATATATGCAGAACTGTCCCCCTTCGCTGAACGTATTGCTCTTCTTATCCATTCTCCCCACGTAGGTTCTAGACTCTTCCTAAGTATAGGAATATTCCAGAGAGACACAAGAAGCTGGAACATATCACGCCCTTCTTTCGGACAGACATCTAGCCGTGGGAGTCCGTCTTTTACATCTATAGTATTATTGATGCATGCAAATCCGAAATCTAAGATAATAATTCGAAAGGGGAAGGTAAGAGTAGATTCTTTTCCTTTCCATGTAATAGGGAATTTTGTTTCCTCTTCTACAATCAGCATATTATTCACCTTCAAGTCTCTGTGGTCGACAAGTGCATCTCGTTGAAATACTTCAAGAATAATAGATAATTGCACCATGATCATAGGAAAGAGTTCTGGTTTCGAGGGGAGGACCCGCACACACCACTGTGAAAAAAGGGTTGGGTGAAAGACATCCATGGTAAACCATATAGAGTTTGTTGGTTTATACAGAAAGATGGTATGAACTCTTGGAATACATGGAGGTATTCCATAAGAAGAAAGACGTTTTCCCACGTACCACTGTACGAGTGCCTCGGTCAGTAAGCTTCCAGAGCCACGGGGTCGTTTTACAGCGACAACTTCTTTAGAGGGCATCTTAGAGAAGGCATCGATTCTACCGTAAGAGCCTTTTCCTAGTTCTTCTTTTGCTACTAAAGTAAAAAGTACCTCGCCTTCAGGGCTCCTCACAACCCCTTTTGCACAGCAGGTAGGTAAAAGGGATAGGGGTATATTCCCCCATTCGGTTGGAGGCCCCTTCCATTTTATTCCAAGGTAGTCTAGGGACTCTGCGTCCATCTAATTACATGTTGAATAAATAGCAGGTCACTAGATAGCTGACTATTATATTAGGGATCATATGAGACATATCTTCAAACTCCTCAGTTGCATTTGTTCCAAAGATGTGGTCGCAAAAATCTGGAGTGAAATTTACATTTTTATATTTGTGATGTTTTTCGTGAAATGAGGAGCCAAATATACTATAATTTATTATATGGTATGACATATAATATAATCCACCCAGGAATGCTACATTATGTGGTACAATATGTATATTTACAAATTCTTGAAGTAGTAAAAGAGAAGATATATATACGATTGGGGGTAACATTTCTAGGATAAGGTCTAGTGTTCTAGAAATTGTCTTATGCGGTGAGTGATGAACATAGATATGTGCATTGATAGCGTTTACAGGTAGTATATGAAGGAAACGATGATAAAAGTATGAGCCTAAGCCCAGGAATATGACAGCGGTATAAATGTGTAAGAAGTTTTTAGTGGAATCTGTAAGTAAGTAAACAAGGATAAGTATGGATACTCCATATGGCCCATATGCTTTTAACGCCCTAAATATCTTTTGCATATCTCGGTCATATATATCGCTGCAGTCGATAGGGGCAGTAGATCCAAGATCCATACTTCTCTTTCCTCGCTTAATCTTTCTCCATCCCATACGCCATCAGTTCAAAGGGGTGTTCGAGAGAATGGCTCTGGAGAGTACCGTACCGTTTGACAAGGCTGGCAGGGATAACTGAACTGAGAACCTCTTCTTCCAGGTCGTACCATCTTACCGAAATCTCTCTTAACTCGGGCTTGTCTTCTCTCACAAAAAAAGGAAGGGGGACATATCGCCCCTTCCACGTCCAAAAGCGGGACCAGCAGGTGTCAGGGTTGAGACGGCAACGGCGGCGATATTCTTCAGGAATCTCTTCTTCTGCAAGAGGTGTCCAACCTTCCTGGGCGAGGGCGGCCACCCAGGCAGAGTAGCGTTTCCTCTGATCCAGGTGAATCCTCTCATGCTTTAGAGTATTTTGGAGAATAGAGGCAGGGAAATGTGCCGGTAAACATATCGTAGATGGAGGACGTGTGTGCGGCATTCCACCATCAGCAGAAGGGTTTAGTGTTATAATTGTTTCTCCAGGCAGGGCATACTGTGAAAAATGGTCTTCATTCCAGGGGAGATAGGTGCAACGGGACCTTGCTCGGGCATTCAGGTCACATCCTGTACATTTGGCCTGATAGGAATCTATGGACTCGCTGTGGCTGAGGGTGCTGCTGCTTCTGCTGCCGCCTTGCATGCCTCCTTCTTCTTAGATGCTCGACTAACTGCTGCTTGGTCCGCGAACGATGCGGATTCCCTCAACAGTGACTTCTTCGCTGCTGGCGACTTCACCTTGGAGAGTTCACTTGACAGGCTAGGATCGCCCTTCACCTCAACGGAAGCCAGGGACTTGGTCAAGGAAGGCGTCGCCTGTGAGAAGAACTTGCCGATGAAGGCCCGTTTTGCTGTCTGATTGGAAGCAGACATACTCTTCTTTGCCAGATCCTTGGCGAAGCTTAGCCCGTCGCTAAAGAGTAGCTCTGCAGCGATCCTCTCCTTCTGGGCAGCCATGTCATCCTCCCAGGCAGTAGGTTTCTGGTAGCCAGGAATCTCTTCCACAAAGATTCCGAAGAGCTGTGAGAGGGGATTCATGAGCTGATGGAGGATGTAGTACTCGTAATCAGCCTGCAGTCCATTGGCACGGATAAAGGCCGGTGTCTCCACCCTATCACCCTGGATCTCAACCGACTTTTTCCCTGTTGTAGGGACGAAGTACACATACCCCAGACGCTCGCCACTCGCTGGTGCATTTCCTGGATCACGGACTGCCATTCGGTCGGCCAGAACCTTGTGAGCTGGAGGCGTAGTCTTGTACTCTGAGCGAAGGGACTTCGTAATCGTCAACATCGACAGCTTCACCTTCCCCTCAACGAGCGACTTCACACCCTCTTTCACTACCTTGACTGCAGCAGCCACATCCTGGCGGAGCAGAAGCTCCTGAACGGCCGCTCCGTAAATCTGCTTGAGGATGGGTGCATTGTCTCGCCGCTTGAGCACAATTCCCATCGACTTCTCCTTGCAGGAATCAGGCGAGTCCTCATAGAACATCCCCGTGTACCGTTTCTTGCTGAAGATGATGAAGGGGTAGATGACCTTATCGAACTCAAAGTCATGCGGGTCCTTCAAGGTGCCTGTGATGAACTTCCCCGCCTCCTCAGTGAGTTCCATCGTCGCCACCACCGCCTCACGACCCTTTAACAGTTGACCATCGGGACCTCGAGGATTGAAGTTGACGAAGATAGAATCTGTATCACCATACACGGTCTGGGCGGAACACCTGGGATCACCTGCCTCAGGCCCATAGAACTGCTCGATGGCCGCCTTGCTGAACATGATCTGCTTCCTGCCATAGGCTGTAACAGAGGCTGCTAGATTCTGCAACCTGATCTTGAAGGTCGGCGAGCCCAGCTGACCATACAGTGAGTTGGCTGTGATCTTGTAGGCATTCTGCTCCGCATCAAGGAGTGCTTTCTTGAATGGATCTGATGTCTTGGTGATCTCGACACGTTTGGCCTTTCGGGCGGCCAGGAGCTTCGCCACAATCTTGGGAAGCGAGCCCTTCTCAGGCGGCTGGGCGAAGCGACACACGCGAGTACCAATCTTTACCTTCTCAGGAACCTTCCTGGTATCACCTGCCTTCACCCCGAGGATATCAAACTCAATGTCGGTCCACGACGTGTTGATTGCCGCTGCCTCTGCATTGGCGATCGTATCACCACGTGACTCCAGGATCAGCTTCCCCTCTGTGTCAAAGTCTTTGACCCACACCAGCATGTCGTAGCTGATGTTCTCGCTGATGATGGTGCTAGGATAAAGGGAGGCAAAATCACAGACTCCAACAGGGCTCTTGTAGAAGTTGGGCTCGGGCACGAGTACCACTGCACCCTCGTAGCTCTCCACAGGCATCTCCTCGTGGATCTTGACCTGGATGAGCTTCTCGATTGCCGACTTCTTCTTGTAGTTCCTCCTCTCGCTGAAGAAGGGCATGTTGTCATTCATATACTTGGTAACCATCGATGAATGTTGACCGGCGAACTTTTCGGTAAAGGCCTCGTAGTCCTCATCTTCGCGTGGCGGACGGGGCGGCACCTCAAGTACCTTGATGAGCTGACCGAGCTGCCTGCACTCCTTGAAGATGAGCGACTCAATCTTGATACCCTGGCCCCGAGTGAAGATGTACGACACGGGTACGGAGCAAACATTCGCCATCGACATGGTCTCGTTGAACACCTCGAGCTTCTTGTACAGCTCGTAGGTCAGGTCGCAATCCTGGATACAGTAGGCTGCCACCGTCGCCCGGTCAGCGGCAGACCCCTTTTGCAGTCGAAAGATGTCCTGGGGACTGACGTCGTCCTTTACCACCGCCCACCGTTCTGCCTCACCGAGGACGGACAAGTCCTCCTCTGAGCTCACGACGAGTCCACGGTCAGTCACCTCGCTGATCACCAGCTTATCGGTGAGGTCCTCGCCGAGGCCATCGAGAATCTGGATAGCACGCCCCACGCGAGCATCCTTCTTTTGACTGGTCTTCAGTAGCCACTTCCCGTCACCGAGTGCCTCGATCCCGTCGAGCACACCACTCAGATACACTGCACAGACTGCATCCAGCTTGTAGGAGGGGAGCTGGGCCTTGCGACGAATGTGGCCGAGCAAGTCGATACGCAGACGCCCTGGAGTAGTCCAGATGTACAGGGTATTATCACCGAGTGCCGAGGAAGCCAGACGCTTCTCTTCGAGCTTCACGTAAGTCTTTACCGCATTTCCGTCCTCAGAAATCTCGCAGAGACGAGAAAGCTGTTGGACCGATGATGTCTCATTGATCTCAAGTTCTTCCAAACGATCCCACACGTATCGCTCGTCAAAACAGTTTGTATTATAGCCGACGAAGATGTCGACCCTCGACTCAATGAGCCACTCAATCCAGCCCTCGAGTAGGTCCTTCTCTTCCTTGTAGGAATGCACCTTGACCCCATCAATCGGGTCACACGTACCGAGGACAAAGACGTGTCTCTCGACTGAAGGCCCAGTCACGAGTACGGACCCTATCTGGATGATTGGATCACCGCAAAGTGCTGCAAACGCCGAGTCGAGGGCTGCAGTGAGTGCAAGCAAACACTCCTCCTTCACCTTCATGGAAGGGCTGTCACGCTTCAGCCAGATCCTCTTACAGGCTTCAGTAAAGGTCGCAGGAATCGTGGGGACCCTTGTGAGCGGACGCTTGAAGGGGGGAATCTTCACCAGCCCCTCGGCCTTAGTGATGCTGTTACTGAAGGCCTCGGTAAGGATCTCGCCTACCTCTGATGCATCCCTACAGACGTCCCACAATTGTTTGGCAACACGCCTGTATCCTTGCTTTGCCACAGGGAAGCTACCGTCGAAGGAGTCGCACTCAATATCCCAAATGACTTGGCGAAAGGGTGCTACGGGTGCAGGAGGCTCAGGGCACGGATCAATGTCCTTCCAGTCACACTCGATGGCGATCTCCTCGTCATCAGACTCAATGTCCTCGATAGATATCCATCCACAGGGATTGATGTTCCGCATGTGGAAGAAACGGAGCATGGGATCGATATTGCCCTCGTAGACTTGTATGAGTTGGCCGAGCACCATGAGCTTAGGAGTCTGGATGTCGGTAAGAAGGGCTTTCTTGAGGGTGTAGAAGGCAGACATACTCCCGACGGACAGTTCGAGGAAGGGGAACTGCTTACCACCGGTGTAGCCATAGAGGAGGCCTCGCTTCACGATCGTTGCTTCCATCTCGTCGAGATCCTTGCCTTTGCGGAGAATCTCGCTGACAATCGCCTTCTTCCACGCCTCGGATCCCTCGGGCATCGAGACGTAGAGGAAGGGACGGAATCCGGTGACGTCGACTTGGACCTGGAAGCCTTCGGCTGTGGCTCCGAACAGTTTAATTCGATAGTGTCTCTCTCCGCCGCTAAAGTAGTCCTCAGAATGTGCATCAAAGATATGGATGTACATACTGTTGTGTGGACTGTTTTGGAATGCTCCGTAAATCATCAATTTTTCTAGTGCCTGCGTTTGGTGGATCGTCTAGTTCCCCTTCTGGCTTTCACCCTAGTCCTTCGCCCACCCTTTTTAACCGTACCCATCGACGGAGTAAATCCCTGGGGTGTCATAAAGGGTGACTTCTGTGATAGGGTGTTGGGGAAAGAGGCATTCTTGTTCATGGGCTCAGATTCAGGAGACAGTGTGTTTTCCGTAGACAGGGTGTTTCTGGGAGACAGTGTGTTTTCCGTAGACAGTGACTCAAATGACTTGGGACTGTTATTTCTGTTGACAAAATCTGATGCAGTAATTACCGTCGGAGGGGGGGCTTCCTTCGAGGCGGGGCCAGACGAGTTCACCAGTGTGTCGATGCTCTCCAGGTTCTGCGGGTTCTCGAGGAGGGTCGGCGATCCTCCCGCAGGGATTTCAAAGGTGCTCGGAAAATGGGTAATATTGAGTGAGCCGTTCAGACTCGTGTTCGGCAGCTGTTCATTGTCCAGTAAGACAATGTTCTTCTGGTTCTTCTTCTTTAACTGCTTCATCCACATGGGCATGGCTCGTTTGCAGGCCCCGCACCAACTCGCAAGAACAACGAGAACTGTTCCGCAGCCATTGGATAACACCTTATCTAGGCTCTTTGTCATCGACTTTGACTTTATATGAAGGGACTGAGCATGAGCATTTCCTTTTGCTTTCGGCATCTATTAGTAGAAGAGATGAATTATTCAAGCTATGCGGTTCCTATACTTGTACTCGTTGCCTTTGCTATGTATTATTCGAATGGAACTCAGGCTGTCATCAACCCTACTGCCCAGCAGGCTCTGACAAACCATTCCTTTATGTTATTTATCATCTATGTAACCGCAATTCTTTCGTTAGTACTCATCTCTCTGCAGACAAAGAGTATGGCGGTCTTTCTCAGCATGTTAGCAGGCCTGTCACTGCTTTTCTTCATCTTCGGAAAGTCTTGGCAGCATGTTCCAGCATAACACTACGTTCCAGCATAACAGTATAACAAAACCCTTGTAATGACTAGATGAAGACCTTTCTGGGTGTTCTATTAATTGTATTAGTATGTGGATTCATCCTTGTACAATGTAATGTACCTTCTGTAAAGCCCGAGTCATTCGACGACCAGCCCCAGACACAGACACAGGACCAAGCTCAGGAGGTAGTTCCCCCATTTACAATCGCCCCGATAAATGATGTTGATGATTATGAACATACCCTTGTCTTTAAGAACGAGGGTGCAAAGGGGTTAACGAAGGCGAATCGGGATCTTCTCATGTCGGCCTATCCCATGGATTGGTCGACGCATCCTCCGAGTTCTGCCGTCTTCGAGCAGGGCTTTGCCGACTTTGTGAACGAGAAGGCGAATAGATCCCCTCAGACAGGGCCCAACCCCTATGCAACGATGGAGGGGTTTAATACTCTCCCTCCGGTCACGGAGAAAGAAGTTCTGGCCACCTATGTACCCAAGAAGCCTCAGGAACTCACGACGTATGATGCAGCTGATGCGAAGGAGATCATTGATAAGATCTATTCAGCCAAAGGCCTTATCGCTGACATGAAGCCGTCAACAACCGACTCAAATGTCTTCATTATCACTGGTGTGAGGAACAAGGGTTCGCCGATCAACTATGAGCCTGACGCTGAGGCGAGCGATGGTGCGGTCAAGGCTGCAGGTGAAAACACGATTGAGGCTCCTGTGGTTTACACATCTGAACAGCAGGGTCTTGACCCCTTTTTTACACCTGGCGATTCTACGAGAGATGGCAAGTGGGATTACACACGGTTCACTCCTGGACTTGAGCGTTCCTTTGCGCCGAATGAGCCGATGCAGAACTGGTATTAAATCTTGGGATTTTATAGAATGGGGTATCAATATGGAACATATCTTTATGGACCTGAACCATATAATCCCACGTATAGTATTGCAGGATTAGGTAAAAATAGAGTAAAACCATTAGAAAGCTTACAAGAATATTCAATCCTCGTATTGGATACTCAGCCCATTACAGTCACAATGAACATTAATACTAATGCAAAGGTTACCTTTGGTTGGATAACAAAAATATCGGATGGCAAACAGTACAGGTGTGTAGTGTTAGAGTTTAATGGTAAGGAGGGGATTCTTATAGGTGAGAAAACAACAAGAGATACCATAAATATTGATAAAGAAATGTATACTCAATTTATTATCTATTTGAACAATAGTCTTCATCTCAAAGGAGGTCGCCGTACCAAGTCGAAGTCGAAGTCCAAGACCAAGTCGAAGTCGAAGTCCAAGACCAAGTCGAAGTCCAAGACCAAGTCGAAGTCCAGAAAGACCCGTTCACGAGTATAGCTCGTCTACCTCAACTGGTTGACTGATCAGGGGCATGCGTCGCATAAGGCGTACAGTCCTCTTTCCATTGGCCCAGCCATGGATTCCAGGAGGGAGTTCTCCACCCACAGTCAGGAAGGGCCACAGGGACTTGTAGACATATCCAATCCACGCGGTAGGATATGTACAGAGTAAGTTATCCTCTAACAAGGCCTGAACTTCGTAAATACCATGACATGTCTCGTGTTGTGTAAGCTCCTCATAGTAGAGCTGTGAATTAGTGCGTTCCTCGCACTGATTCACATCTTCTTCGTACATGGACTTTCCAGAGTGTAGTTCTTCCAAGGGCGTGCTGACTCGACGCATTACCACATTGTGTAGAAGAGTAAAATCACTCACGACTGTAAAAGCATAGAACATGGTTAGGAAACCCTTGGTGAGTGCATGTGCATACTTTATCATACGATCGTGACGTAGCCCGAAGATATCGATGACGTGTTGCGAAGGGCGAGAGGTAAGCCAGTCGTGGATGAAGGTGTAGAAGATCTCCTTATGGACATCTTCTAAGACACTCATGGGGACTTTCTGACAGGCGAGCCAGACCTTCAAGTTTTTTCGTCACTGCCTTACACGCAGCGTAAGCAGAAGCATCAGATACTGTCTTATCTTATCCTTTGTTATTGCGGGTGCAAAGGTCCACCATTGGTGGGTTCCTATGGTAGTAGTATCAAAGACTGTTTCTCCAAAGATATTTCCATCCATAACAGGCAGGCCGAGTAAGGATAGGCCCGATGAGGCAAAGCAATCCTGCATCTCATCCTTGAGGGTCTCTATGCGGCATATCTCCATCATAAACGACTTCTTTCTATGCGACACACCTCCACCGCCAGCTTGTCCAGGAACCCAATGCCATTTTGACGCCACGTAGTTATACTTACATACCTCCTCGGGTATGTGTGCTAAGAGATATGCATCGGTTTCCATACAGAGTAGCCATTCCTCGGGAAAGAAGGACCAGAAGCCATAACTCTTTAACAGCTTATTGTACTCTATTTTTCCAGCCTCTGCTGTTCCAATATCAGTGTACACAGGGTGGATATGCACCGAGGCTAGCTGAGAGCCACATATCTCTTCAACAAACGATCGGTTCGCCTCACTGCATACGATGTGTAGTGAGTACCCAGGGGCAAAGTATACTGCGTTCTGAATGGTAAACTCTAGATTGGGATGACATCGTCGTTCGACGATAATGATTCCCTTTGTCGAGTCTCGTGGAATTGTGCACGTAGACCAGTGTCTAGCCAGCTCGGCTCCATAGGTATCCTTCAAGTAGGAATAGATGAAGGGTTCAATTTCCATGCGACAGCGATGGAGGAACGAGTCGCCATTATGAACGGACTGACTCATCCTGAGTGAGTCTATGACAGATTCAATAGACATTCTCCTCTCACGGGGTCTAAATAGGGGCGAAGATGTAACGCAGTGATGATCTTAGACTCGAGAGAACATAAGTTAATCGAGCTTCTTCCTACGGCAACTGTGCAGACGTTGCCCGTAGGAGATATTTGGATCGGTGAGGAAAAGGGGCTTATTATTGAACGAAAGTCGGTGGCCGATCTGGAGGCTAGTATCTTGGATGGGCGTTACAGGGAGCAGAGGAGTCGGTGTATGGCCGCTGCTACAGAGAAGGGTGCGTCCCTTGTCTATATCATTGAAGGAACCATGCGGGGGAATAGGATGCCAACGACGGCCATTCAGAAGCACGTTACACGGCTCTGTATACGCTACCATATCCCTGTTCTGCGAACAGCATCGGTCCAGGAAACGGCTGCCCTGTGCACCCTGTTGGAGGAACAGTGGGCGGCGGATAAGACAACGTTTGAACAACCGGCGACGATGACCTATGTGGAGACTCGGGGTTCCACCAGGCAGGCAAATACGGATGATCCTCTCGTCTTTGCTACGTCGGTGCTGGCCTGTTGCCGTGGTGTAAGTACGGCCATCGCCCAGGAACTGCTCAAGGTCTTTGGCTCACTTGAGGGAGTCTTTGCGGCATCGGTGGCGGCCCTCGCAGCGGTCAAGGTGGGAAAGCAATCCTTTGGCAAGGTCAAGGCGGAGAGGTTACATGGGTTGATGCATGCCGCTATTGCCAAAGTTCAGACAGAACCGAGTTCTTCTGACCTTGGTCAAGCTGTTGAGCCCGCTGACCATACGACGGAGTGCGATTGAAGGGCTGGCCTTGGCCCAGGCCTTGGCCCAGGCCCAGAGAGCCTGATGTGTGTATAATTTGCCCCGATGGGAGTTCACGTACAGGTCGCTCCATGGTCTGGATAAACGAGTCGGGTGGGACATACTCGGATGTTTCCCTCTTAGGGGGAGATCCGAAGGTGGCGCCAGCATTGAGCGGCATCGACGTAATCAAATCAATATCATTAAATGACACAGTTGACTTTGGCACTCCTGTGGGCATTTGCATGGATCCAGGAAGCCCCTTCTTTTTCTGCGAGCCGCCCTTTGTTGCTGGAAGAGGAGCTGGCGCGGCCGGTGCGAACACGGGTGCCACCTTTGACTCCTTCACCATGGCCTGCACGATCGGGTTCTGTGATTCCAAGTAAGCTGCCTCGTGATGCTTCCACGAGATGTAGACAAGGTTCGGCCACGTGAACTTCACCTCAAATCCCGCTGTCCTCAGCTGGAAGACAATATACACCACACAGTCCTCCATATCGATCTTTGGCAGACCTAGAATGAAGGGTGGGATAGAATATAAAATAGAAGATGTTGTCCCGGGTAGTTGGGATGTTGAGTAAATCCTATGATAAATCTGCTCAAGAAGTGTGTTGTACGACCGAAGGCGGGCATGATCCCGCCGTTTTCTCTGATCGTATAGTTGCTTCATCTCCAACTTTGGAACCTGGACCACGTCTTTCCGAGAAGACATCTAAGGACGGAAAACCTTTTAAACTTCCTAAAAAATCATTCACAGTTCATCTTCCTTCCCGCATTCTCTCGCTCTGTGGAGGGGGGCATCTCTGCATAGCCCATCTCGGCGTCCTCAAGGCTCTCAGAGACAAGGACCATCTGAAATATATCAAGGGTGTCGTAGGAATCAGTGCAGGGGCACTCGTTGGGCTTATTTATGTCCTCGGGTATACGATCGAGCAAATAGAACACCTGTTACAAAGCATAGATCTGACGATGTTCACGTCAGTCGAATCAGAATCAGCTCTTCTCTTTTACCAGACACTGTGCATAAATTCGGGCCACAAGCTCGACGCTTTCTTAACCAGCTTATTGGAAGCGAAGGGCCTTCCTGCAGATCTCACCTTCGACCAGCTCGACTCACCAACCTTCTTTCGCTGCTACGCCACCCATATACAGACGAGCAAGATACAAGAATTCAGTGTAGAGAAGACACCACATCACAGCATCCTCTTCGCTCTGCGTGCATCAATGTGCCTCCCTGTTATCTTCGCACCAATGAAAGACCCTTTTACCGATGCCCTATACTATGATGCTGCCCTCATTCACAATATGCCCTTTGTCTTCCTCAGCGAGGAAGAGAAACGACAGACCTTGTCAGTATTCTTTGATGTATTCGGTTCTGAGACAGAGAAAGTCCAGGGAGCAGTAGAAGATATTACCAGCATCTTCAAGTACGCTGTGAGGTCATTTTATAGTCAGAGGAATGACTATATTCTGTCCAGATATGCTGACCACATGATCAATATCCCAGTCGATGTTACAAAGTTTCTGAACTCTTCTCCTGATGACGTAGCCCAGTGTATAGCCCTAGGATATTCTAAGTGCGTGACCTTCCTCTCCGCCCCGCCGACGAGGTCCGTCGTGCGGCGGTATTCCGTCTCTTAGTGCGAGCCTTACGAGTTCGTCTTCCACCTTTCGGGGGAGGAGATAGTAAGTTTATTATTTCCTGGTTCCCTTGCTCAACTGCAATAGTTAATGCTGTAGACCCTTCTTTATCCTTTGCTTCCACGTTGGCTCCTGCTTTAAGGAGGTTTTCAACGACTGTTGCATTACCAACCTCACAGGCTATCATTAGAGCCGTTTCACCCTCTTCGTTTGCTTCGTTTACATCAACGCCAATCGGACCTAGTAAGAAATTTATTATATCGATGTTTAGATTTTTGCTGCCACATGCAATCATAAGTGCTGTATACCCAGCATTGAACCGCTTAGTTACATCGGCACCCTTACTAAATAAATAAGTAACAATTGCTAAGTTACCCAATTCACATGCTAAGAGAAAGGGAGTAGCCCTGTGTGCGTTCGCCTTATTGACATCCGCACCTTGTTCAACAAGATACTGGATAATCTGAATATTTCCATCCCGTATTGCAGTCATTAACGATGGTTCTCCATTCTTATTAACATAATTAATGACCTTTTTTATATTCACACCCTGTAGCTCTTTCTTAAAATTTTGCAGGGTTTTTGGATTCTCTGCTAGGGGTGCGAGACGCAGTGGATTCATGGTTGTCAGCTGCTGTTGCTCAGCAGCTTTTCTTCCAGCTAGTTTACTTTTTAGTAGGGCGAGTGAACTCATTGCTGCTATACTAGGCAAAGAAATCTTTTCCCTCTGCAATACATGTAATAGTGTGTTACCTCCTGCGTGTTTATCTGGTTCTCAAAGTTTTTCTTCAGGTCAGAAGGTCGGAAGATGTACGACATCGTAATTCCGGTAGGACCGAATGATCTAGAAGTCTTTGAACAGCAGATTGAGTATACGAAACGCAATTGTATAGGCTACAGGAACATATATGTAATCGCAGCGTCCTCAGTAATCCTAAAAGATCCTAGCCTTATCTTTTTCGACGAGGCCAAGTTTCCCTTTGACCTGAAGGTACTGCATACATATGCAAATAGTGACAAATCTTTCCGGAATGGCTGGTACTTTCAACAACTTCTGAAACTGTACGCAGGGTCTGTGCTACCTGGAATCTTAGAACGTTGGTTAGTTATCGATAGCGATACCTTCTTCCTCAAGCCTACGGAGTTTATTAAAGATAATATCTGTCTCTACGCAAATGGCGTAGAGCACTGGTATCCCTATTTTAACCATATGGAGCGCTTACTCCCTGGATTGAAGCGGGTTTTGCCAATGTCTGGTATTTGTCATCACATGATCTTTGAACAAAAATACGTTAAGGAGATAATGGCTGCTGTAGAAGGACGCAGTCAGTTGCCCTTTTGGCATACCTTCATGTCAAAGGTAAATGCAGATGAATACTATCCATCAGGAGCTTCCGAATATGAATTGTACTTCAACTATATGCTAACCTTTCACCGAGAGTGTATTCAGATTCGCCCCCTACGGTGGGCAAATGTGGAAACCTTAGACCTCGGTTCAGACCTCGACTATATATCCTATCATCATTACATGCGGAAGTGATCTTTTACTGCGGGATAAATGTTAGTATTTATCCGACAGGACTCATAGAAATGTCTTATTTATCTTTTGCGAATCAGATTGCTAAAGATAAGATCAAAGTTATTTTTGAGTTAGGTTCTCGTGATATTGTAGATGCAGTTGACTTAATTGACCTTTTCGATTGTAAGGTCTATGCCTTCGAATGTAATCCTGACTGTCTTGTCGAATGCAAAAAGAATATTGAAACACTTGACATGGAAACAAGAGATAAATTATTCTTAATCGAGACTGCAGTATGTCTTTCTGATGGAGATGTTAGCTTCTTCCCCTTTGATCTAACAAAATATAATAATATGGGTTCTTCTTCTATGTTAAAGATTGACTTTTCGAAGAGAAATCAAGATGATCCTGATTTTAACAGAGAAAATCCTCAATCGGAAATTAAGGTCAGAGGAACACGCCTAGACACATTTTTACAAGAGAATAGTATTCCCAATATAGATTTATTATGCATTGATTTACAAGGGTATGAATTAAATGCACTAAAAAGTCTAGGAGAATCTTTGCATAATGTTAAATACATTATTACAGAATGTTCTATTAAAAGCACATATACAGGAGGGGCTACATTTACGGAATTATACGAATACCTTACGCAATACAATTTCGAGTATGTATCAAGTAATGCATTTGGTTCAGAGTTTCCTGATCTAAACAGGAAGGGATTTTCTGAGTTTGATGCCCTGTTTGTAAATCGTTCTGTCGAATAAGCCTTCTGTCTAATATGTTTTCTGTGTAAAAAAGTCCTTCCCTTCGTTTATACACACCTCTAACTGTTCAAATGACACCTGGTCTGGAGGTAGATATATCTGCAAAAGTCTTTCCACATCCACATCATCCCACTTATCAACTATATAACAGGGGAAGGGTATCCGTTCAGTAAACGGAGAACGTAGCAGAATAGGTATGACACCTAGATATATGCACTCCCAGATACGATGGCAGTCTACACCATTCCCTGGCGGACATATCGCATATTTATAGGTCGCCATAGTCTCGAGATATTCCTGAAAGCCAACAGTAGGTTGCCACACAAGTTTCTCCTTTAATGCCTCGTAGCAGGGGATTCGTTCCGAAGGATTTGTATGTACGGAGAAATTAAAGAATACAGAGTTTGTCTTTGCATGTTTTTTGGCAATAACATTAGTCAGAATCTCTTGGTTACCATGAGGCCACATGGAATTAGCTAATCCAATTGGAAGACAACCAAGCTTGGGATGAGAAAAGAGAACATTCTGTGCATGCCAGAAGAGAAGTTTAGGATGCTGTAACAGGGGGAGATACTTCTCTGTTACAGTGTGATCGGAGTTGTGACTAACTAAGATAAATTCATTCTCTAGGCAAGGAAGAAGTGCCACGAACTCATCAAGCCGATGTGTATAACAGAAGATCTTACGGGGATTATTCCAGGAGGAGATCCTATTGAGATGCATATGTTTACTGGTCTGTGAGCGTATACGAGGATTGTAGTCAAAATCCTCTTGCAGACCACAATAGACTTCGCAAAGCTCCTGGATTCGTTCCCCAGAGAGCATCTATGAATATATAATAGTAGTACACTCTACTGAATACGCACGTATCTAAAGAAATATATAGATTTCTTTTAATGAAGAGCAAGGGGTTGTTCTTTCTCTGCGGGGAATCATTTCGCGATGGAAATCCTGTATCGCGTCTTAGAGATACGGAGTATGGTGTAGAAAAACAGAGAGAATGCTCATCCTCTCATATACACTTAGCAAACCATATGCTTCAGTTTAATGTTTCAATGGATTTTGCATTACATACCTATACTACGTGTCATGAGGAAATGTTACGAGGATTTTATCCTAATACTGTATATGCAAAATTTACCGAACCGAATACATCAGATATCGATGTTCGTTACATCGTTCAGAGAGGACTTCTGTCCCTTATATCATCTATAGATATTAACGTATATTCATTCATTTTTATATGCCGGTTTGATATACTACTCAAGGATAGCCTAGTATACATATTTAACCCAGGCTGGAACGAAATAATGTATCCTAATGTAATGAGTATTGCAGATAATGATTTTTATGATACGTGTATAGCATCTTTGTTTGTATTTATCCCTAGGCGTTTTTTTAGTGCCTTTGGTTCATGGAAAGGTCTACAGTATAATTTAGACCGCCTATTGCACCATCATTGTGTACAAGATTTAGCGAATGCCGGACTGGATCTTGATAATGATATAGGATTTATGACTGAGTGTATTTATATTGCAAATACCATTCAACAGAAGAATCCATTATATTCTATACACTGTAGACCTGAGGGTCCAGATTTTGTGAGTGGGTGCAGTGATAGAAGATACGATAGAAACACACATACAGTTATAGATAGAATTTGATATCTAATGCACGATTCACATTTAGTATATGGTTTAAACTGCAGACACCCCTTCACTCTATATGAACTCGTATAGTCACGTAACATGTAAGGGGTACAAGATAGATGTTCTTCTTGATTCTTTATTCAAGCACAAGGAAAACGGATTTTTTATCGAGCTTGGGGCGAATGATGGATTAACTCAGAGTAATACAGCTCTTCTCGAGTTTTATAGGGGGTGGAAGGGTGTCTTAGTAGAACCATCGCTCAATGCATACACAGAGTGTTGCAAAAACAGGCCTGCAAGTACATGTTTTAATCTAGCATGTGTATCAAATACTTACGAGGGCGATGCTGTTGAAGGAGATTTTAATGGGGGAATGATGTCAAGTGTTGAAGGAATGCGTAATGGAACTAGTGCACTGGTATCAGTAAAGGTATCAACTCTGGAAAAGATCTTAGATTCTGTGGGGGCATCGTCCATTGATTTCCTATCCTTGGACACGGAGGGATACGAGTTAAATATTCTTAAGGGACTGAATCTGAGTAAGTACCGGCCGAGGTACATGCTCATTGAAATTTACACAAAGGATTATTCAGAGATACTAGCATTCTTAAGTGAGAATGAGTATTCACTCATAATGAATATGACAAATTACAATACCATGGACAATCCTCATTGGGATGGTACGCACAATGATTATTTATTCATTGATGCGAAGATAAAGGGAGTAAATCCATATTAGTAGTAAGCTAGATTGCATTTACTATAGTTCAGATCCATAGTAATTACTATCAAGAAAGTATTGTTTATCGCCGCAATATGGGTAGTGTGTCATAATATATATTGGATTTAATTTTATACTATTTCCACAATAATGCGTGTTTGACTGAAAGAATCCGTCTAGAATACAAGATACAGGTGTTTCTGGAAAGGCAGCCAGAACCACAGTTGCTATTTTATGTAAAATGTCGTGACCCTTCCCTGTGGAGATTGTATTAAAGTCAGCATCAAGCAACGCCTTTGACACATTAGCAAAATGGTCATTTGATATGATTATAATACAATCTCCATAATACTTATGCGAATCAAATAGTTCTTCACTATCTTCTTTGTATGGCAATCGCATCCCATTTGTATCTAAAATGTTTAGAGTATCAAAGGATACCTTATATAGCAACTCAAATCGTAAGAATATAATTTGCTTATACTTAGAATAGATATTCTGCAGATTACGTAGTGTTTCCTGAAAATTTACAATTTGACCAGAAGCAGTATAAAAGATTTCCTTTGGCTGTAAAAGGGTGCTAAAAGTGTCTACCTTCGGATCTCTCTTGCTCGATGTAGAAAATATAATATCTACATCAACAATCGAACGAAGAGGTCTAAGTACCTGCATCTCTACATTTTTACATATAAGGGTAGGATCACTCACTCGTGAACATCCTCCTCGAAAGACAATAAGAACTGAATCTTTCATCATATATAAACTATGTAAATCTTTAAACTTCAAAATATATAGTATTCTTATAACATGCCGGATTTATATATATACCAAGTCTAGTCAAACAGCACACATTCTCCTCAGGTATACTAAGGGTAGGCTCGGCCCAACGAATTTCAAGACAGGTAGTTGTATCTGAATTATCAGGAATCTTTATATCTTTTATATATTTGGCCCTCATGCATATGAGTCCAGTTATACAGTTGGCATGTGGTGTTCGTGGAGAAGGTTCCCACCATCCGTATTTAATTATTGCATCTGAAGGTGTATGGTGTAGACGTAGTATCTCATTGATAAATGGACAGTGGTCAGAGAGAAAATATCGTCCAGTCATCTTTACAACGTGGTCTTCATCACATATTCCATATGCATTTATACACTCAAGAATATCGCGTATTTCTTTAATGCCATAGTTTGTTGCAGGTATAGAATTATTTTTTGTATAGAATACTTCAGCACCCAGAGTATCGAGAAATGATTCAGTTCTCCCTGTATTTTCTATGATGATAATCTTTATAGGAGTTCCTGATAATCGCCGGACTACGTCGATGATCGCCTTTGTATACTGGTGTTCTCTTTCTTCACTATTCTCTTCAATTAGACTTGTTGTAATTAGCCAGTATATCATTTGTATTTATAAGGAAATTAATAGAGTAAAGTAAACGAGGTTATGAGGTTAAAGCGTTGTGCAATTATCATACATATGAATTCTACTCAGCAACTTACATCGTATATTCAACAGAATATACCATGCATGTTTGTTAAGTACGGTGATGGAGAGTATTATGCAGCAACTTTCTTGAATGGAGGAAATTGCGATGGGACTCCTTATACGAAGAACCTGGGAAGTAAGGTTAGGGAATCTTTCGTCTATAACAGTCAGCAGAAGAATGCTATGATTGGGGAGTGGCACAGTATGCTGAATAAGCCGTTCTGGGAGGGACTGGACCCTGCCATTCGTGATGTACAGTGGGTAGATTTTCATACTGTCTTGATTGATCAGACTACATCAAATGCTGATAAATTACTCTTATTTAGTGCAATTCAAGATTCTTCTAGGAAGAAGATTTACATTGCAAACGAAAGAATGGCCAGGGCAAAGGACTTTTTTAACATAGAGTCGCATATAGTAATTAATCCCTCTAACTGGTTTGATACGGAGTATGAGTCTGTCTTCGCAGCGGCCTCGTCGGAAATAAAGGATGATTCAAATACTCTTGTGCTTATTTCAGCAGGTATGGGGGGTAAGTATTTAATTAGCCAACTGCATAAGAAATACCCTAACGCAATTTACATTGATATAGGTAGCGGCTTTGATATGCTGTGTGCAAAGCGGAATTCTAGGAGCTACAATCCACCCTACGAGTGGATTTGCTCTTACCTCGGGCCAATTTTACCACCAGGATGGGATTAGATAGCCGTAAACATCTTCAAGTAATTATAGGGGTATTTCTTATCATATAACACTATCTTATCAGGATTTAAATTGAGAAAGCACGCCCACCAGGAAAAGGTTGACTGTGAAATAATTGCATGCTTGCATAGACTCATACAGTATAAGTCCATGTAATCCACCTCATTCTCAATATATGTATAGCTGCACCCGTCAAGTATTGATAGATCAACGCACGCCTTATTATCTGTAAAGAGTAAAAAGTGGGGGGTTTCTACTCTCTCTTTGATATATTGAATTGCCCTCTTATAAAAGTCTGGAACAATTGCAAGGAACGGATTATTCACCTTACTGTAATCACGAAAATGAATAGCTACAGCGTTTCCCTTGAGAAGAGAGCCGAACTTCTCTTCTATCTTGCCCCGTGTAACAGGATCGCAGGAGAAGATCCCTCTCACATCCTCGAAGACATGGTCAAAGTACTTGAAGTCCTCTAGATGTCCTCTTACCATAATGTTATGCGGAGAGTCTTGTATGACACGAACAAGTGCCTCGTTATACTGCTTATTATACTCAACACCGTCTCCGAGGAACTGTTCACTCACTGTATCGAAGGCGATGTTTTCTCCCCATCTAGGAACATTACGTAGAATTGTCTCACCGTGATTGTAGTTCAGTTGATTTAATGCCTCTATATAGAGATTTATCCTAGGAAAGGTACATCTTACTCCCAGCTTTTTAGATATTCCGTATATCGATGCTATCTGAAAGAGGGCATTCCCTAGTCCTGTGTCAGTTTTACAAAAGAAGCCAGATCCTACCGGCGAAAGTGTCGATGTGAGGATTTGCATTTCTTTAGTTTATATGGCTGTGTACTTAAGTGTTGGTGATTGGGTTAAAGTTCTAACATGCTATTAAATTATACGATGGAAACATATAGTTCTTATATGAAAGCATTGGAAAGAATTCGTATTTCTGGCGATTTAGGTAACTTCAAGAGTGACGCTGAGTATAGAAGTGTATTAGAACATGTTACTCCATCGGAAGGCTCTGAATACCTGAAGTTAATTGCATCAAAGACTGATATCACTCTATCAGAGATAATAGAGTTCTGTAAACTGAATGATTCTATTGGAAATCCCATAAAGAATGAATACGATGGATTACTATGCTCGCCGTCGAACTTACGCTACATATTTCATACATTCTTAATACTAAATCACATTAAAAGCCTTAATCTGAGTAAGTTAGACATTGTTGAGGTTGGCGGAGGATATGGTGGACTGTGTCTGGCAATACATTATTTTGCAAAGAAATATAATATTATAATTAATAGTTATACTATAATAGATCTAACAGAAGCAATAGTGGTGCAGAAGATGTTTTTACAGAAGGTTGACCCATCGTTAAAGATAGAGTGGGAACATGCAAATACATTTGGTAGTTTCATAGAAAAGACGAATATGTTTTTAATTAGTAATTACTGTTTTTCTGAGCTATGCCATGAATACCAGGAAAAGTATATCGAAACCCTATTTCCGAAAGTATCTAATGGATTCATGGCTTGGAACGGAATCCCGATTTATGATTTTGGATTTGACATGAGATATGAAGAAGAGTACCCTAAAACAGGTCAATTTAATCTTTATGTATATTTTTAGTAGTAACTACCTAAATGTTTTTAATACCATCTAATAGATATGAGAATACTTATTATATTAGTAACAGGGGGGGATATTAGTCCATATATTCAAAATATATACAAACTTAAGGAGTATATGCAGAATAATTACGGACAGCATGATGTAGACTACGCATCTATCACAAGTTCAGAAATTAGTACTGAGTGCGATGATATTCTTCATTTTAAATACAAACATATAAATTCAAACATGCAACTAACTAAGATGTGTGATTTTATTTCAACCTACAAAGATGAGTTAATGTATGATTGGTTTATAAAAACCAGACCAGAAATAACATTATTTGATAAACTGGATATTATGGAACTATCGACTGATTCTATTCACGCTAGAGCAAGAGAATATAGAGGACCTCGGCAAATTTTATTTGGAAATAGTGTATATGGTGAGGGTGAACATCGAAGTATAAATGCAAGTTCTTATTCTGATACCGAAGATATAGTTGCATTAGATGATCAGATATACATATTTCATAGAAATATAATAGAACAAGGTGCTTTTTCTTCGTTAAGTCCTGAAGAGTTAATGCTTTACTATGTAAAAGATAGTGAAGTATTATCTTGGGAACATGAATGGACTCATTCGAAATGCTGGAAGTCTAGAAATATTAAGTTAAATGTTATAGGTATTAATATGATTTTTGAACGGTCAAATACCTATAGAAAATCTGGCAATATTAATATGTAATACTAACTCTAATTACTTTAGAGGAGAATCAACATTTTTCCAACATATCCAGAATCTTCGTAAGCCGTGTCTCCATGTATTCGAGTTCTGTATCTCCCAGTCATAAATATGTGATGCTGTATTTAATACTGGATCAATAATGCACTTAAAATTAAACCCACATCTAGATAACACTTTTTCAACATATGCCTGTGACGGACGAATACCCAAAGAATTAAATGCTTGATCTGGCCCAGCTTCTTGTGTTTGTATAAAAAAGGTATCATTGTCAGAATCACATACTTCTGTTTCTAATAGTAGTACATCACATGTTTTAGAAACCTTTTCTAGGTGATTGTCAATCTCATTTAAGTGGTATAATACACCCCAGTGTAATATTACATCATACTTAGTATTTATATTGTAAGTATCACAATCTAATACCATTGTATTTAATTCTGGGTACCTTTCCTTTACAACATTTATATGCTCAATTCTAGCATCACTGCATGTAACCTTTGCACCCATTTTAAAAAATTCATTTCCAAGGTGTCCATAGCCACATCCTACTTCTAGGAGTGTCTTTGATGTGAAGAAACCATTTACAATGTACTTCTCAATTCCAGATAATCTACTTTTTCTCCAATTAATATAGTGATCTTCAAACATTATACCATGTATACATATATTATTAAGTATGGCATAAACGCACTCAAGTATAAGTGTCTATAATGCTGGTCCTTGTTCATATAGGTGAAGAGTTTCCCTCCTATATGAATACATGCATTCAACAAGTAAACTCGATGAGCCGGATTCCCGTTCATGTACTTATTGGCCAGCAGCACATCCCCCGGTTAACTGGACAGTACACTGCGGTGGCTCTTGAATCTCTCCCTATCGATGACTTACATCAGCGATTTGAGGACACTACACGACTTGATCCGTATAGTCGAGGGGGGTTCTGGAAATATGCAACGAAGCGTTTCTTTTACCTGCACACATACATGAAGGTGAATGGATTTACCGACGTATTTCATATAGAATATGATAATCTCATTTATCTTGATTTTACAGAGAAGCTGGCTGTCTTTCAACAGAAGGCAATGTGGTGCGTCCTAGATGCAGAAGACAGATGTATTCCTTCCTTCGTCTACTTCAAGGACGCCTCTATTACAGAACGGCTTGTCAACAGTTGTATTGAGGGTTCGGCACAAGGGCTGAATGATATGCAGACGCTTGCCAGGTTTGCAAATGAAAGCTTGGATGTGGGCTTACTCCCCATTATTACGAACTATTGTGAACCTATTCCAGATAATTTCTATGAGCACGCAGATGCCTTTGGCTTCCTTTTTGACGGTGCATGTGTTGGCCAATATATCGGTGGAGTAGATCCTCGCAATACTCCTGGCGACACTAGGGGGTTTATCAACGAGACAACTATTTTTAAGTGTGACAGGGTAACGGTTGAATGGAAGGAGGGCAAGCCTTGGTTAAATTCTCTTCCTCTGGTCAATCTTCATATTCATTCAAAGGATTTACAAAGATGGAAATATCAGAGAAAAATAGTTGGGGAGAGTTATTACCAGAATTGATTGATAAATGTAATACTCTCCTAGATACAAATGTTATATCTAAATAGTAGAAGGTATATACTCATCCCAGATGCAGTCCCCCACCAAGGATACGATTCAAGAGATTTAGCTGACCGTTGCTCGGACAGAGAGCCCCATTCTCAAAATCACGAATGGTATTCGGTGCAAAGGAACACCTCTGATTCAACTGTACTTGATTGAGCTTGAGGGCCACACGTTTTGCGATGAGGGTCTTACGACTCTCAGCGGAAAGCGTCTTTAGGGTGCCGAACTCCTTCTTCTCCATGGAGGCGGCTGTCTGTGCAGCTGCAGAACGTGTAAGATGGGGGTTCTTAGAGGTGGGGGCCGCTGCCGCTGCCGCTGTCTTAGAGGCGGAAGATCGAAGAACAACAGGAGTCCAGTCCTGCATGGTAGGACTCAGCTGAGGCTCAGCCAACCCGTTCAATTTTTTACACATTCTCCTTCATTCCGCTCTGAACTTTACGTAAATGACATTCTAAAGAGGATTTGCTTACATATTCTGCTTCAGGAACGCCTCCCATCCAGCGGGTTCTCTGGCACTGCACTCCACAACCGAGCCATCCTCCTTGGTCAGCTGGAAGGTGGGGAAGCCCTTGACACCAGCAGCCTGAACGGCTGCGGAATCCCTATCGGCCTCCTTCATCTGAGCCGTCACCATGGTCTGGGAAGACATCCAGGATTCGAAGGCGGGCTTCACTGCCTTACAGTGAGGACACCAGTCGGCATAGTAGAGGGTGAAGGTACTGCCTGAGCTGAACCCCTCGGTACGCTTGAGCAGACGGTACAGACCGTAGAGAACAGCAACACCTACCGCCACGTATACAGCACTCTTTAGCAGGGGCATAACAGACTTCATTCTACTGAGGAACTATACTTTGTATATCCTGTTCTAGCCTTGCGTCGAAGACGAGCCCAGGATAAAGCCGGCGGAGGATGGCGGCTTCTGCGACACTTGTCGCTCTCTCATGGGCAAACCTTCGTATCGCCGAGGCATATGCTGCTGCAAAAGCATATTCATCTGCGACGGTCCAACTCGGATCTCTCCCCTTGGGTAGACTGACAGAAATCCACTGTCCCTCTGACAGTACAAGCCGGGCTTGCATAACCCTTTCCCTGTGCAAACCTTTAGCCCTTATATATCTCTTGGAAACAACATGAGAGCCCAGAGCATGAGAAAGAAAAGGCCTGTGTGAATAAAGAAGCCGGCAGGCGTTGGGCATCCTCCCTCACTGGCGATCTCTACCCAGGATCCAAAGGTACGTTGGAAGAGTTTATATGTCTCAGGGTTCGCCACGAGAAAGAAGACAAGTGCCGTATAGGCTGCATATTTTGCTTTGAGAGCCACGTTTACCTGCACAGGTGGCATTGGCTTTTCTTGAGGAGCAGGAGCAGGAGCAGAAGCAGTTTCAGGCATCTATATGACTATCACACATTATATACAGATAAAGAAACAATACCGCACCTATAGAAATCTCTCCCTTACGAATCTCTTCACTATCATCGGCAATATCAATCTCTGCATCCCCAACACCCTTTAACAGAGTCCCTGAACCTATAAGAAGAAACGGGCGGTCACCCATGACCTTCTGAAAGGCTTTGGGAGCCTCTTCATGAATTGTTATAGGAAGGCTGGGAACAGGTATCTTTCTCAGCTCGTCTGCCATGGCCCAGAATCCCTTGGGCAGGCTGATCTCCTTGAAGAGAAGACCGTGGGATACAGGTACCTGGCAGGTGAGAAGGACTTCTTCCACCAGTTCCTTGCATCGGGGAACGGTGTCGACAAGCTTTTTACAGATTCCACGTACTCGTGGGGGCATCATGAGAAGAAGTCCCTTATAAAAGAGAGTACAGGGATCAGGAGTTTTCCTGACTGTCTTAATATCTTCAATGAGAGTCTCCGTAAAAGGGTAAATGCGACGTAACTTCTTCTCGAGGTCGACGAGAGATCCACGGCGAAGAATATCTTTAGGAAGATATTCCTTTAGAGACGGATACTTGTTCATCGTGTGAGAATATCTTTCTCTTGGCGGGAGGTTAGGCGGTGCCTCATACTCATTCATCTGAGCCTCCTTGAGTTCAAGAAGCGTTTCCACACACCGTATAAACGACTTACTGTGCTTGTCTGTCTCGAGTTCATGTAGACGAGACATCGTTGTGGACAAGGAGAAACCCTTTCGCTCGACGGCATGTTCAATGGATGATTCAAGATCCTTTCCACCGAGGACTTCGTTTATGGACTCGAGGAACTCTTCTCTGCGTGCCTTTGGCATCCCGTCACTATGCTCCATGGCTGTTGTAAGAACTCTCTCGTACTCTTCTTCTGCCTCTGCTTCTGCTTCAGCCGAAGAAGATGGAGACCCTCCACCCGCCTGCGTGGCGTCAACAGGTCTAGGGAAAAGTTCATCTAGTTTCATCCCAATCAAGGTATCGACATCTTTATCCACCCCCTTGATCTTATCGAATAGACTGCTCACGATGCCAAGCATTTCCTCGAAAATTTGTTTATTATCCCCCTTTTCCTTACTCATCACCTCAATTCCCTTTAACAGTTCTTTCAACCTCTCATCCTTTTCCTCTGGACTCGTTGGAAGTTTCTCATGCAGAAGCCTTTGCACAGTGTCACGAATCAGCTTTAGAATTGCCGTATGATACTCACTCAAAAAGAGCTCGCCTCCAGTATTTGAGAAGACAACACAGCTTCTTCCCTTTTCTTCTACGACTTCTATCATACGTAAGAGTTCGGCACGCAGATAATACTTACTCTTATATTCATTACTATGGGGTACAATACCTCTGAGAGTTGTAATCTCCTTATTCAGAGTCTCGGTGCGATACATAAGACAGTCCTTCAGCAAGCTTACGAGCACTTCCTGCTTTTCCTCATTGCAGGGTAATTTGTCAAAGGGTGTCAGCAGCTTTTGCAGAATAGAACGGTCAATTGTGGAATCCTTACTGCCGAAGATGAAGCGAAATACCTTTATGAGTAACTTCTTTTGCTGTTTCGTCAAGGACTCGGGAAAGTAAAGGAGTTCGAATTCCTTTCTCGTCTTGTAGTCATAGGAGTTTGCATTTTGTTCAATTACTGCATTATTTTTACCGAGATACGAGGATAATTGGGCTAGAGTGGGATCTTCTGGCTCGGGATTTGATCCGATGGATCCTGTTGGTCCCTTTGGTTCTGTGGGATCCGTGGGACTATTTAGTCCTGTGGGACTATTTAGTCCTGTGGGACTATTTAGTCCCGTGGGACCCTTTGGTCCAGTGGAACCAAGACACGCATCGCTTTCCATATTTCGTGCAAGGCATGAATTTATCTTGAAGTGTTCGACACCAAAGATAGAAATAACCGAATCCATTTTGCTTGTATTTAATTGATTCAGTATCAGGGGAACCCGTTCACGTTTTGGAAGCCCTGTAGGGCCTGAGGTATTAGGCCCAGGCCCACTAGGATCGCCCTTAGGACCATTATTCTTTGGAGTCGGAGGTAACAAAGTTGAATCCTTTCCCGACATCTATTTCAAGTCCTGTTTTGATATGGATGAACCCACCGTAAAAATCTTTAACCCCTGGAACCCGAAAAACAAGAAGATTGATGACGTGACAATCAATCGCATCCTCAAGGCCTACGGTATAAATAAGCCAGCACCCAAGCCTGACCTCTTTCGTGCAGCCTGTGTCCACAAGTCCTACGTCGATCGGACAGAGGAGTGGGCCGCCGCAGATACAACCGAGCAGAAACTCATCGAGCGTCCCCCTGATTGTCTGCCTCTCCAAGAGGGTGACAATGAAGAGTGTGAGTTTGCTGGTGATAGTCTACTCGGCTGCGTCGTTGCCCTGTACCTGTACGAGCGATATGCCGGAAGGGGTGAGGGATTTCTAACGAGAATCAGGACACGCATTGTAAACAATAACATGCTTGGTCTTCTTGCACAGAAGATGGGCCTCGAGCCGTGGATTATCGTGAGCAGGCACGTGGAGGAGGTATGCCAAGGAGGCAGAGGAAACCTCCGCCTGCTTGGAAGCTTACTGGAGGCCTGGGTGCACGCACTCTTTAAGAACTTTGAGACAGAGGACAATCCCGGTCTGGCCTTTACGATAGTCCAACGCTTCCTTATAACACTGATTGAGAAGCACATCAACTTCGTGGACCTTATTACAGACGATATCAACTACAAGGATAAGCTGCTCCGATTCTGCCAGTCAAAGTTCCATCAGCCACCGAGATATAAGGAGGTAGAAGTCAAGGGTCCGCCACATGATCGCATCTTTACCATGGGAGTGATTGACCCCACGAACGAGAACAAGATAATTGCAACGTCTACGGCAAGGAACAAGAAGGTCGCTGAACAAGAGGCATCTCGTCTTGCGTTAGCCGTGCTAGAAGGGTAAGCGTGCATGAAATGTCATAAGAATATCAGTCGAAGATAGAGCGATGTCTGAGCGTAGTGGACCTGAGCCAAGCGGAGCCACAGCCCCAGCACCAGCCCCAACTGTACAAAAGAAGGCGGTCCCTTCTTTTCGTTTTACAAAGCCAGGTGCACCGCCCATTAAGGTAGCATCGGAAGCTGTGCGAAAGGCGGAGGCTGAGGTTGCACCTGACGATTTAACCTCTCTGGCACCCCCTGCACCTGAGGGTGCTGCCGATCTGCCAGAGACTCTCATTGGCACGAAGGCTGAGAAGGAATTAGGTGCCGTTGCGGGACCTGTAGCCCCTAAGGCTCGAGGCCGAGGCCCAGCACAAGCACAAGCACAAGGCCCAGCCCCCGTAGGCCTCGATAAGGCCAAGTCAGATATTCTTGCTATAGAATCTAACAACCCCTATCGTATTAAGGACCAGCACGTCTTCCCCCTGCAAACCCGTCTGTCCTTCCAGGATGATATCTATCAACTCTATTCGTCCTTCGAGTCAAAGAAGATTCCCGAATCCGCCATCGACTACAATGCCTGTGACAAGATAGCCGCAGGTCAACAGGGTGCCGTAGAAATGTACGAGTACCAGAAGTTCGTCCGTGAATATATGCGTCAGGCAAGTCCTTATAGAGGACTCCTTGTCTATCACGGTCTCGGTTCAGGTAAGACATGTTCCGCCATTGCTGCAGCCGAGGCCATCTTCTCCGTCGACAAAAAGAGAATCATTGTGATGACACCTTTTTCACTCCGCGATAACTTCATTCGTGAGGTCAGCTTCTGCGGCTTCAAGCACTACCGTATGGAGAATCACTGGGAGAAGTTCGAGTCCTCCCGCCCTGACTGGGAACTGATGAAGGTGTTTGCCTCAGAGGTTCTCGGCCTCCCTGAGACGTATCTGCGGACGGCAAAGACGATCTGGGTTCCTGAATTCGATGTCGAGCCGAACGTGGAGAGCCTTTCGGGTGACGAGAAGGAGCAGATCCAGAAGCAGATCCAGGCCCAGATTCAGAACAGAATCACCTTCATCAACTACAACGGTATCAGTGCGAAACAGTTAAAGAAGTATGCATGCGAACAGCCTGATATCTTTGATAACGCAGTCATCATCGTCGACGAGATCCACAATTTAACCCGTCTCATGCAAGGCACCATTGAACCCTACCTGTCGAATCTGCCGACCATGTTCCAAAAGAGAAGGAAGGTCCAGGTCGAACCTGTAACACATACCCGCTGGAAGCCTAGCCTTTGCAACGATCCGAGCAAGAACTACAAGCGTGGATACATGCTCTATCGTCTTCTGGTGGGAGCCAAGGGCTCGAAGATTATCGGTCTCTCTGGTACTCCTCTGATTAACTTCCCCGAGGAAGTGGCTATTCTGATGAACTTACTGGGCGGCTATATTCACACGTGCTCTCTCTATATCACATCCCCCGTGTCTGATGCACAGATTAAGACTATTGACCAGATGTTAAAGGATGATGAGTATGTCGATTTTGTGGAAGTGAAGCGTGATGGAAAGAATACGAAGATATTTCTTACCATGGTCCCTGAGGGGATGAAGAAGTTTGATAAGGGTGTTATGCGTACCGAGGATGGGCCGGCCTTTGAGGCTCTCGTGGCCAAGATTCAGACGGAGCTGGAGCGTATGGGCTTCAAGACAGCCGTGCCGAACTTCCACTCTGAACCCATCTTACCGCCTATTGGAGATGAGTTCAGGAAGTATTTCCTTGATGACAAGGATGACTCGAGGATCCTTAATAAGCTGGTGATCAGGAAGCGTATTCAGGGACTCATCTCGTATTACAGGGGCAGTAAGAAGGAATTAATGCCGTTGGTCACGAAGGATGAGCTGGTGCGTGTCCCCTTTTCGCCCTATGTGCACGCAAAATACTGTGAGGTTCGTGTGGAGGAGCTGAATGCCAGTAAGAAGAAGGGGGATGCTGGCGATCTAGGTCAGGCAGGAGGAAAGATGGCGGGGTTGTGGGCTGAGTTATATGGCCTGGCTTCTTCTTCGTCGTCACCCAGCTACCGTATGTACAGTCGTCAAGTGGGTACCTTTGCCTTCCCTAAGAATGTACGCCGGCCGAGGCCGACGAGAGAACAGGCTGCAGAGGCGGTGGGGCTTGAGCTAGAGGAGCCGAAACCAGAGGTGATTATCGAGAGAGAGGATCTTCCTACGCAGGAAGACGAGGCAGAGGCTGCTGCGGTAGAGGAGGAGGAGAAGGCGGTTGACGTAGCGGAGGCCGAGGCTGAGGCCGAAGAAGAAGCCCTTCTCATCCTGGAGCCTTTGCCCGCCCTGGGCGGGCAGCCTCCTGTTCCAGCAACTTCTCTCTTACCCGAAGCAAAAGGTCCCGTGAAGATGAGTGCAATGTTACAGGAGCGGGAGGAGATGAAGGTGAACTGTGCTGCCGGCTCGGTGCCCGGTGGAACCTACACTGATGCCATTCGTGAGTCAAAGCGTTGCCTTCGTATCCTCGCCAGAGATGCTCTTTCCATGTACAAGCGTGACGGTAAGACACCCAATCCCCTTGGCCTTCCCTATCACAGTCCCAAGTACGCCGCTATCCTTGCCCGTATTCTCGAGTCTCCTGGGAGTAACCTAGTGTACAGCCAGTTCCTCGAGATGGAGGGCATTGGTATCTTCCTTGAGGTGCTTAAGGTACACGGGTTCGAGCCGCTCGAAGTGAATATCGATGGTCGTGGCCTGTCCCCAGAGACCATGGCCTCGTTCACGGCGAGGAAGGACGGAAAGGACCCTAAGACGATCAAGCGGTTCATGTCGTTCACGGGTGGGGAGTCGAGAGAGAAGCGTACCATGGCCCTCCGTATCTTTAATGCCAAGTACGACCCTGAGCGTCCTGAGGGAACACGCTTCAAGGAACTGCCGGCAGAGATTTCCGCCACCCTAGAGTCGGCTGGATTCACAGGGAATCTTCGTGGAGAACTGTGCAACGTCTTTTGCATTACCAGTGCGGGAGCCGAGGGTCTATCTCTAAGAAACGTGCGTCGTGTACATATCATGGAGCCCTACTGGAACCACGTACGTACCGATCAGGTGAAGGGTCGTGCAGTGCGTATCTGCTCTCACGTCGATCTCGAGTATAATTCGGAACCGTCGCTGAACGAGAGGACGGTGGAAGTGTTCACCTATTGCTCTGTGTTCAACCCAGAGGCTCTTACAGGGTCTGCAGAGTTCGTGCCTATTCCTGAGACGCTGATGAATGATGGGTTTCCTGCGAAGGAGGCGGTTGCACTGGGATACCCGGTGCCTGAGGGTGTGAAGGATTATGTGCCGACGTCCGATGAGTACCTATACATGCTCAGTCAAAAGAAGAAGACCGTTTTACAGTCGATTCAGAACCTGATGAAGCAGAGCTCGATTGATTGCAAGATTAACGAGTATGAGAACGAGGAAGATGGTCTGGGATGTATTGCTCTAGAGGGAGGATTTCAGGAGTATGCCTTTCACCCGCTGCTGAAGCAAGATATCATTCTGACTAAGGAGGAATATCCTGATGACGATGCCTTAGGAGCTTTAGCCCCTGGGCCCGCAGGTGGTGCTGGTTCTGTTGCTGCGGCAGCGGCACCGGCAGCGGCCCCTTTACAGGTAGAAAACACTGCAGAAGCCCCTACAGTATATGTAGCACCGAAGGCCAAGACCGCCTCGGTGCAGGGGATTCGCTTTAAGAAGGGAGAAACCGATGCCTATGCCTACCCCGAGGACGGTCGTGTCCCCGCTCTGGCCTACACCATTTATAAATGGGACGAGTCGTTCAGGAGAAAGGCTCCTGATGCTAGTTCTGTTGTCATTGGACGCACAGGTGCGAAAAAAGATGGTACCCTGTCCAAGGTGGGTCTGGTATGGTATTAGAGTGCCTCGAGCCAGGCCTCCCTCTCTTCCTCAGGCATGTTTATATCATCCATCAAAGCCTTTGCCTGGAGAATCTTTGAAGCCTGAGGTGCATGAATATTCCCAGCGATGAGGGCAATATTGTTCTGAAAGTACTCCATGGGGCTCAGGGAGGAGCTGAACTCAGAATCAAAGCCGACCAAGACATTGCACAGACGGCCAACATGGCCATCTGCACACAGTCCAACAGCCTCATAGGCCTCCTCGAAGAGACGCTTCACCAACTCCCCCTTTACCTCGGGCTCGTAGGTCTTAATCTTTGCCCAGAGCCCACGAAGAGTGGCCTTGTAGACATTCTCCCCCTTCTTCATGACGGACGGGCGATTCCCCCAGTCCTTCATGTCCTCTAGAGTGGTCTTGATCTTCGACTCGGCATCATAGAATTTCTTGTAGTATGCACTGTAGTATGCAGAATATAGCATTGATGCAGTTTCAGAAGGAAGGACGGTGTCTACCGTAGCAAAGTGCTTGATAATCTCCTTGTCGTCCTTTGGATAGTCGCTCCTAAACCTATATATCGAAGGTTCCTTGTTCATGATGTACTTAATGATATCGTTAACCTTCTCGTTGGTCGCCTCAGCCTCAGGAGCCTCAGGTGCCTCAGGAGCCTCAGGAGCCTCAGGAGCCTCAGGAGCCTCAGGAGCCTCAGGAGCCTCAGGGGCCTCAGGAGCCAC